>ERZ795030.610-NODE-610-length-53199-cov-18.096229_pt1 | contig 53199 bp, 41 predicted proteins | sample MGYA00375122_ERZ795030 | MGnify/ENA primary metagenome ERZ795030 (study PRJEB30165, sample SAMN05720146) | activated sludge metagenome | isolation source: anaerobic digester from wastewater treatment plant | place: Japan | collected 2015-04-20 ... | reverse complement strand
TTCTCGCGGGTCAGGCTGGAGAATGACGTGATGCGCCACGGCGTAGGAATCGCCGGCGTGGGCGCGATCTCCCACGCGATTTCCTGCGCGGTTTGCGGGCGGTAGGTGCCGGGCGTGGTGGTCGGCTCGGGCGGCTCGCGCAGCGCGATGACGTCGGTGGACGAAAGCGTGGCGACGATGTTGGCCAGACCTTGCGCGTGGCGCGTGCCGCGGCCGGGCTGCGGACCTTTTTCGGCGAACGGCTGCTCGGCCTCGGCGCGCCAGAGCTGGAGTGCGGCGGGCTCGCTCAGGTCGGGCTTGGCGGTATCGGGGCGCAGGAGCCAGTCGAGCGCGTGCATCGGCGGATTGGCCTTGGTGTACGTGCTGCCGAGCGCGCCGCCGTAGAGCCAGACCTTCACTTGTGCGCGGGTGAGCGCGACGTAGGCGAGGCGGATGCGCTCCTCCAGATAGGCGCGCAGATGCGTCTCGTGCGCGCCGGGCGATTTGCCCTCGGAGAGCGCGAGGTTGAAAAGCGTGTCGGCGCCGTTGCCGGTGGCGTCGCGCAGGACCTGGATGCCTTCGAGCGCCTTGGGGCTGCCGGAGCCGAGGAACGGGCAGAAGACGAGTTTGTACTCGAGGCCCTTGGATTTGTGCATCGTGACGATGCGCACGGCGCGCTCGTCGCTTTCGAGATGCGTCTGGCGGGTCTCGTCGTTGGTGTCGCCGGTGGCGCGCTGGATTTCCTGGCTGAGCCAGCGCAACTGGTGGGCGGGGCGGGGCGCCTCGGTGAGGGCGACTTGTTGCAACAGGTCGGTGAGCTGGCGGAAATTGGCGGCGCGGCGCTCGCCGGTCTCGGTCTGCGCGAGGCAGAGCACGATGGAATGCGCGCGCTCGATCTCGGCGAACAGTGCGGCGGCGCCTTTCTGCTCCCACGCGAGCGACCAGTCTTGGAAACGTTTCAGCCAGACCTCGTCTTCCTCGGGCGTTTCGCGGATGCGCCGGATGTCCTGGCAGGAAAACCCGAAGAGGCGCGAGGTGAGCGCGGCGTAGCGCAGACCGGCGTGGCGCGGTTGCAGGATGGCGCGGAGCAGGCGCTCCAGTTCGCCGGCCTCCTCGGTGGCGAGCACGTCGCTCGACCCCGAGCGCACGACGGGGATGCCGCGCTGGCGCAGGGCGTCGGCCATCGCGTCGCCCTCGCGGTTGGAGCTGGTAAGGACGGCGATGTCGCTGGGCACGACGGGCGCCGGCGCGGAGTCGGGCTTGGTGGTGTCGCGCAGGGCGTAGCGCGTGCCGAGCAGGTCGAGGATCGTGTCGGCGACGCGCGTGGTGATCGCGTCGAGGCGGCGCGGACCGCTGCCGTAGGCCTCCTGCTGCGAGTCGGGCACGAGCCAGGCTTCGAGGCGCACGGCGCCGGGCTGGCCGTCGCGGAGCAGGACGAGGCCGTCGTTTTTCAGGCCGGAGGAGGCGGGCGTGAACGGGAGGCCGGGATTGAGAAACGCACCGGGCGGCGCGAAGACCGCGTTGACGGCGGAGACGAGCGTCTGCGGCGCGCGGTAGGTTTTGGTGAGGCTGAAGACGCGTGGCTCGTCGCTGCGCGCGGCCTGGCTTCGGGCTTTGAGGTAGGTGCCGAGATCGGCGCCACGGAAGCCGTAGATGGCCTGCTTTGGGTCGCCGATCAGGATGAGCCGGTGTCCGGCGTCGCCGCAGTCGAAGATGTTTTCGAAAATCTCGAACTGGCGGGCGTCGGTGTCCTGCGATTCGTCGATGAGGCCGATCTTGTAGCGCGCGCGCAGGCGGTCGGCGAGTTGCGGGCCGGTGGTGGCGTCGCGCAGCGCGGTGCGCAGGCGCGAGATCAGGCCGTCGTAGGTGATCTGGCGGTTGTCGTGGAGTTTTTTTGCGACGCGCTGGCTGGCGGTCTCGGCGCAGAATTGCTGCCAGAGCCAGTGCAGCGTTTCCAGGCGCTCGCGGAGCCGTTGGCACTGGGCGTAGCCGGGCGAGCGGACGATCTGCTCCTTCAGCGCGGCGTCTTTTTTGAGAATGCTTCCGGCCAGATCGACGGCGGCGCCGAGGGCGGCGAGCCCGCTGGCGTCGAGTGGGAGAAACGGCGTTTGCGCGAGGCGTTCGAAATGCTGCCGGCGCTGGCGCTCGTCGGGCTGGTTCTTCGCGCCGCTCCAGTGCTGCACCTGCGCGTAGAGGTCGAGGAGCTGGCGCAGCTCGGCGGAGGGAAACTCACCCAGCGTGGCGAGCAGGGCGGCGCGGGCCTGGAGAAAACTCTCCGAGGCGGCGGGGATGAAGGAGACTTTTTCCTGGGCGCAGTAGCGCTCGACGAAGCGACGGTCGTCCTCGAGTTGCCAGCCCTCCACGGTGGCGATGAGCGAGAGAAATTCGTCGCTGGAAAGGTGCTCGCACCAGAGGTCGTAGATGGCCTCGTCGTTGAGGTCGCGCGCGGTGGGGATCAGCTCGGGCAGGGCGGGCAGACCGCAGAGCGTGCCCTCCATTTGCAGCGTGCGCTGGCAGAACGAGTGGATGGTGGAGACGGCGAGCTGGTCGATCTCCAGCAGCGCGCGGTCGAGGCGGGCACGCGCGGCGGCGCAATCGCCGGTGAGGAAACGCTCGCGCAGGGCGCGGATGCCTGGCTCGGAGTCGGTGGCGTCGGCCGGATCGGCGAGGCGTTCGAGCACGCGGCGCACGCGGTCGGAGAGTTCGCCGGCGGCGTCTTTGGTGTAGGTGACGAGGAGGAGCTCGCCGACGTGCTCGATCTGGCCTTCGAGGATGAAGCGCGGGACCAGATGGCTGATGGCGTAGGTCTTGCCGGTGCCGGCGCTGGCCTCGATGACGGAGAGGCCCGGAAGGAGGGGAGTGGAGGCGAAGTCGAATTCGTTCATGGGCGGTTCGGCTTCAGAGCGGTTCGTCGGTGGCGGCATCGGCCCAGGCTTGCAGCGGGGCGGAGATGCAGTGGCTCCAGTGGTGCCAGTCGGCGAGCTGGTCGGCGGCAAACGGATCGCGGTCGCGCCAGGCGAGCTGCGCGGCGGGTTTCTGGCCCTCGCCGGTCTCGGAGAACCACTCGGCGCCGGCGGCGGATTGGAGCGCGCTGGGGTCGGCCTCGGCGGCGCCTTTCAGTTTGCCCAGATAGCTCGCACTGGTGCAGGGCGCGTAGCCGAGCGGGCGCTCGCGGCCCTGACGGAAACCGTCGAGCAGCGCGGCGAGGATGGGCTCGGCGGCTTCGCGCGGGATCGCCGGCAGGCGCTGGGCGGTTTGGGAAACGTGGGCGGCCTGTCCGAGCAGCAGCGACGGCTCGGGGCGCTCGGCGGCGCCCGCGGCGACGGCGGAAATCCACGGCGCGAGCCAGTGTTTGTGCGAGGCGAAGCGGCGCACGGAAAAGGCGACGAGGTGTGGCGCGCCGTGGTGTTTCCCGATGGAAACGCTGCCGAAAATCCGTGGCGTGCCCGCGAGCCCGGCGCACTCGACCGGCTGCGGGGCGGGCGCGAGCGACTGGAGGAGCGTGGCGAGCGTCTGCGCCGGCGGCGCGATCTGCTCCCACTGGCGGAGGCCGAGCGAGCCGGGCGAGATCAGACGGCTGGCGGCGAGCCGGGCGCGCGCGGCGTCGGGGCTCTGGCAGCGCAGTTGCGCGACCAGCTCGGTGTCGAGTTGCCAGGATTGCAGCGGGTCGAGGTTGAGCGGCACGCGGTCGAGCTCGCGGTCGTCGCCTTCGTCCCAGGGCAGCGCGATGCCCTGCGCCTTGAGCCAGAAACGCGCGGGGTCGCTCCAGAATCGGATCAGGTCGGCGAGAGGGACGACGTCGTTGTCCGGCTCCGGCGCGGGCGCGGCGGGCGCCGCCGTGTAGAGCGGCTGGTGCGTGCGCGGGGCGTCGCCGCCAGTCTGCGCGGCGAGCGAGCGGGCGATGGCGTGGGCGTTGGCGTCGTGCGAGCGCGGCAGCGCGGAATCGGCGCGGAAATAGTGCGACGAGAAAGGATAGAGCTTGTGGCGGACGACGAGCGCCTCGCCCGGCGCTTCGCCGGTGCCGTGCCGGGGCAACTCGACGGTGGCGGCGGCGGCACGGAGCAGCTCGTCCACGCAGGCGGAAAACGGCTCCTGTTTGCCGGTGCGCAGATTCTGGCTACTGGCGGTGACGATGAGGCGGTCGCTCGGGCAGAGCAGGGCGTCGAGGAAAAGCTGGCGGTCCTCGATGCGCGGGTTGCGGTCCCAGCGCTGGGGGACGAGTTGCAACAAATCCCAGGCGGGCACGCGGGCCTGGCGCGGGAAGTTGCCATCCTGCATGCCGACCATGGCGAGCACGCGGCAGGGCTGGTTTTGCAGTTGTTTGAAGCGGCCGAAGGCGGTCTCGCCGGTGAAGGAGGTGCGCGCGGTGGTGTGGGCTTCGCGTCGGCTGAGCAACCAGTCGAGGATCGTGCCGGCATCGACGGCGATGGCGCAGTCGGTCTGCGTGGCGAGCTGGTGGAGGGCGGCGCGCAGCTCGGGCAACTCGGCCTCGTCGTCGTCGCTGGCGAGCAGCGCGTCGTAGGTGTTGCCCAGGCGCTCGCTCCACTCGGCGGGCGGCGCGGGCGTTTTCCAGAGCTGGAGTGCGCGGGTGAGCTGGCTGTGCCAGAGCGTGAAGGCAGCGCGGAGCGCGTCGTCGCTTTCGAGGTCGCTGGCGACGGGCAGGACAAACGCGGCGCCGCCGGCCGACTCCGGGTAACGCAGCTCGCAATCGGAGCCGAACCACGCGCCGGCGATCAGGCGGTCGCGGGCTTCGAGCCACGGGCTCTCGGCGCCGGGCGCGGCGTGCGTGCCCTCCTCGGTGAGCCCGGAATCGACGATCCACTGGTGGAGGCGCGCGAGGGTCTTGTCGTCGTCGAGCGCGAGGTGGCGGCGGCAGGCGCGCAGGTGGAGCAGCTCGATGAGTCCGCTGGCCGGCCAGCGTCCGCGCGAGAAATCGAGGAGCGCGAGCAGGGCTTCGGTGAGGGCGTTTTGCTCGCTGGGAGGCAGCTCGGTGAGGCGCACGGGCAGCGGCGGCGTGCCGCGGCGGAGGATCGCCTCGACGAGCGGCGCGTAGGGCGCGGGATCGGCGGTGACGATGACGACCTCCTCGGGTTGGAGACCGGGCAACTCGGCAAAGGCGCGCAGCAGCTCGTCGCGGAGCACCTCGATCTCGCGGCGCGGGCCGTGGCAGGCGTGGAGTTGGAGGCTGCGGTCGCCGGCGGCGAGTGGCGGGCGTGCGGGCTGGCGGCGCGGATCGCGCAGGCTGCGGATGTCGGCTTGCAGGCGGGCGAGCAGGGGAAGTTCGCCGGATGGCTCGTCGAGTGCGGCGATGTCCGGCCAGTGATGAAACTCGGGGTCGAGCTCGCCGAGCAAAAGGAAGGCGCCGATGGCCTGGCGGCCGTGCGAGAGCAGGAGCGGATGGCCGTCGGCGGGCGGCTCGGCGTCGGGGTCGGCGCGCAGTGTGTCGAGGGCTTCGGTGCGGCGGCGCAGATCGTCGAGGTAGTGCAGCGAGGGGAGGACGGCGTGCGTGGCGATCGCCGCGCCGCTCTCGCCGAGCAGGCGGAGGATGCGGACGAGCATCGGATCGAGCGTGCCGAGGCCGACGACGAACAGGCGCGGAAACGCGGCGGCTGCGGCGTCGGCACGGCCGGAGGCGCTGAGCTCGGCGAGCTGGAGGGCCGGGTGCGGTTGGGGCGTGGGCAGCGCGGCGAGGGCGTCGTGGAGTTTGCGCCAGAGGTCGCGTTGCCAGGGCTCGGCGTCGCGGGCGCTCTGGTTGGCGGCGGTGGCGCGGGCGGGCGCGGGTTGGCCGGCGGCCCACTGCTCGACGATCTCGGGGCGGAAATGGGCGTACTGGTCGAACTGGTCGGCGATCAGGCGGGCGAGGGCAAAGAGGTCGCGTGGGGAGCGGTCGGCGCCGGCGAGGCCGAGCTGCGGGGCAAACTCGTCCATATGCGGGAGCAGGCGCCAGACGAGGTTTTCGGGCGACCAGGGGGCGGGCTGGTCGGTGGCGGCGGCGACGCGGGACTCGGCGGCAAGCACGCGTTGGATGAACTCCTGCGGTTGGAGAAACTCGAGGCCCATGCAGAGGCCGGTGCGGCGGGCCAGGCGCGTTTGCAGCCAGTCGGCGAGCTGGCGCGAGGGCACGACGATGGGCAGCGGGGCGAGCGGCGCGTTGCCATGGCCGAGGTCTGCCTGCGCGCGGGCCAGCTCCGGGATCAGGCGGTCCAGGAGTCGCTCCAAATCCAGATGGGGATGGACGGAAATGGGCATCGGGCGGTGTGCGTCAGGCGCGGACAGCGAGAGGGTGCGGCTGACGCGCGGCTTGGCGAGTCCTGTTTGGAACGGCTGGCGGCGGGCGTGGAGTTTTGAACCACGGAGACGCGGAGGGCACGGAGCGAGGGCTTTTGGCGGAGCGTCGTTTTATCCACGAATTGGCACGAAGGATCAGGAATGGGGCGGCGCCGGTGTCGGCACGCTGACTGGTCGGGGCGACATCCGTGTAGCGGAACGTGGGAGCGTTTCCCCTCTGCTCCTGCTACGGCGCAATGCGAGGAATCCCCTCGGGCGCTGCGGTGGTCAGGCTTTGTGGGATTTGAGGAAGTTCAGGACGTCCTGATGGTCACCGATGGCTTCGATCCATATGGCACCCTCGCGCCAGATGAAGACCGCGCGAGTGGCACGGCTGGCCCTGAATTCGTAGACGCGGCCCTTGAGTTTGCGCAGCCCGAGACCGGCATGTCTGTGCGGGGACCCGAAGGTCAGGGCGACCTCTTGCAGCCTTGCGAGGACGTTTTCGCGCTCGGCCTCAGGCAACGCGAGCAGGTCAGCGGCGGCGGACTTTGCGAGCTTTACCGGAGGCGGTGGCATGGGGCAGGGCTTGGATGTCGATGTATTCGCCAGCTTGCTCGGCCAACCGGGATTTCTCCTCGATGGAGGCGCAGATCTGCGTGGCCTCGGCGGTGCTGAAACCGTACTCGGACTCCGCGTAATCGATGGCGGAGACGATGACGGGTCGAAGGGCCACGATGGTGTTGCCGTCGATGATGCCGATCTCCTCACCGGTCTTTGCGCGTCTGATCCAGCTCGAAAGGTTTTTCCGGGCTTCGGTGATGGTGAGCGTCTTCATATAGACTCTAAAAAGCCGCTACCTAGGGTGAAGTCAAACGCCTCATGGCTGCGCGAGACCCATCTCTGGAGCGCGGTTTTGTCCACGAATTGGCACGAAGGATCAGGAATGGGGCGGCGCCGGTGTCGGCACGCTGACTGGTCGGGGCGACATCCGTGTAGTGGAACGTGGCTCGCTCGCGGGAAAGCCGTGTGGGAGGGCAGGCGGCGAGGCGGTTTTGAAAGGCAGTGACGTAAATGGCCTTTTCCGCCTATTTCCACTACGGACCGTTGGGGCTGGCAGATCGTCCGATATTAAAACCTAAAACCTGACCCCTTTGCCCTTATGCCGCCCTCGCTGTTTGCGTTAGTATCCTAATTCGCAAACCACCGTATGTTTGTCTACTAGGAAGATACCCCCGTTAAATAGTGCCGATACCCTTCGGATCTCGCGCCCTGTTTTTGAATCCAGAATAACCAATGGTCTGATCGGCATTTGATTGCGGCTACCACTGTACGCGACCACCCCTTCTCCAAACACCACATTAGAGCATATAAAATCCTCGGGGAAAGTCACAATCGTTCGCGTCACATTGTTTGTACGACTCCATATCTTTAAATTGGTACCTTCAACATATGCCAATTCAGAGTCATCAGGACTCCAACTTGGTGCGTGGATAAGATGCTTTCCGTCGCCGAGTCGAACTTCACCTACGCCGTTTTCCAAATTGATTATCTTGATAGTACCGTAGATGTCATGCTTCGCGTTGCCTTCAAAAAAGGCTAATTTTGTCTGGTCGTGGGATAATGCATAGTCGAACGAAGACAAGTATATAGGATTGTATATGGCCTTCATTCGGCGCGACGCGATATCAAAGAGGGCAATCTCATTTATTGCTCGCGACGTATCCGGGTATTCCCGTAAGGCGGTCAGCAATGTTGAATTGCCAATCCATTTTACGAGAGGCAACTCGCCCCCCGATTCTACAAACCTTTTCTGTAGCACTACTTGTCGCCCCGATGACACATCGATAAGGATGAGATCAGCAGCCTGTCCTGTCGCGTATGCTAAATTTTGTAGGTTATCGGAAAACGCAAAACCCGACGTATCGCAGTAACTTGTAGTAAATAGAGGGAGAGTACACTCCGACAGGCGATTGCATTGCTTATCGAACGTACGCATGACCAAACGCCCATCGTCCCTGACCAAAGTAGTGAAGGTGCCTTTCTCGCGATTTATTGAGACCACGATCTGCCGAACGCCACTGTGCGACGGATGCACCATCCTCCCCGATTTTAAGTCGAGAACGCCAATGTCTGACGACACGCATCCCGCAAAACAGAGCGCGAAAAGGAGTGCGACGGCGATAGCGAACGGTTTCATGGTCTTTTTGCCGAACAGTGTTATTAGCCCTTACTGCGTTTCATGACCTGAATGGAGATGAGGCGTGTGGGCATGGGGTTGTGGGTTTCTGAGGAAGATTTTTTGAGTTCGCATCGGGGGATGCGGACGGGGCTGCGAGGTCGCCGATCAAGATCGGGCGAGCCCTGAAAGTCGAGCTTGTTGGTCGGCGTCGACCTTACGGCGGAACGCGAAACGCTCACGCGTTCCGCTACGGCGGTTCCAGCGTGTGGCAGAGTCGTGGGGGCTCACTGGTCGCCGGTGCGCTGGGCGCCCCTCTGTGTTCTTCGTGCCTTTGTGGTGAAAGCTCCGGTCGCGGCGGGCGCGGTCTTGGGCGAAGGCCTTTACGGCCTCCGTTGCGGGCGCTCCTCCGGTGGAAAACGAAACGCGCCGCAGACGCACGGTGAACGTGGCCTGCGGCGCGGTGAAGGGGTGGCTTACTTCTGGACGAGTGCGGGCTCGGCGCCGAGGGTGCCGACGAGCTCGGTCAGGTAGCCGGGCGACTGCACGTGGGCGTGGGTGGCGCGGGCGTGCTCCAAGCGGGCGGCGATGCCGAGGCGGGCGGACTCGCCGGCGTAGTTACTCTTGGCGACAAACTTCGTGAGGTAGTTCACGTGCTGGCGCCAGGCGGCGATGTCGATGGTCTGCTTGGCGGCGAGGCGGGCTTTGTACCAGTCGCTCGCGAGCAGGTGCTCGCGGGTGAAGAGCGCACGAATCTCGGGGTGGTCGAGGCCGCGGCCTTCGTACTGGTCGTCCCGCATGATGTGCAGGAGCGCGCGCAGGGGCGGGCAGGCCTGCTCGATGGAGCCGTCGTTGAAGTAGTGCTGGGAGACGCGGCGCTGGGTGGCGATGACGTTGTCCATGCCATCGACGAAGGCGGCGAGGTCCTGCAACTCGGGCCGGAGCATGTCGTCGGTGAAGACGGCGTGCGGCTGGTTGAAGATGCGTCCGCAGAAGTGGGTGACGAACTGCTTGGTGATGCGGTAGCCGAGGCGGCTGGCGAGGACGTTGCGGCCTTTGTACTCGAAGTCGGCGCAGCGCTCCAGGAAGCCCTCCTTGATCATCGCAGCGGGGTCGCGCTCCTCGACGGAGAGGCGGCTCCAGACTTCGGGGACGAGCAGGCTGATGTCGTGATCGACGCGGGTCTTGGGGCCGACGCAGCCGGCGGAGGAGATGAAGCCTGCGTAGCCGGTGACGACGAAGGAGACGAAGGTGGCGTTGAGATCGTAGATCGGCGGGAGGGCGTTGAAGGGACCCTTGGTGAGGGCGCCTTCGGAGCCCGCGCCGGTGGTGGAGGGCGATTTGCCCGTCATGGAGCAGATGAACTCCATGAACAGCTCGGGGAGCTCCATGTAGTGGAGCGGGCTGTAGATGGCGAGGGAGCGGATGCCGGCGGGCAGGTCGGCGGGATTATTGCGGCGGCCGGCGAGCACGGCATCGACGGGCGTGGGCACGGGCTGGCCGATCGGCACGCGGCGGGCGAGGTGCAGGCCGCGCTCGGCGAGGAAACACTCCATCGGCTGGAGCAGATCGGAGCGGACCTGGAGGTAGCGCGGGTTTTTCGAGGGCTTGCCATCGACGAGGCGCGGGTAGGCCGAGCAGACGAAGAACGCGTTGTCGGGCAGCTTGGCGGCGTCGCGGATGACGCCCTGCATGGGCGCGGTAAACTCATCGAAGCTGACGGCCTCCTCGACCATCTCGCGGGCCTGGGGCGGCGTGAGGGGCGAGTAGTTGGAGAAGAAGCTGCCGTCGCGGGCGAAGTCGGACTCGGTCTGGTGGTCGTAGCCGCGGTGGATGGCGTCGTCGGGGCGCTGGAAGAGCCGGTACTCGCAGTTTTGGACGATCTTGAGCGAGGGCTGGCGGGTGGAGGCGGCGAGGCCGGTGAGGCGCTCGCGCGGGACGACGACGGAGGCGGTGATGTCGTCCTCCATCTGGATTTTCTGCGCGGGGTTGAAGTCTTTGCGCAGGCTGAAGGTGCGCCAGGAGCCGTTGGGGCTGAAGCCGACGCGCAGGAAGTGCGCTTCGAGTTTGCGGGTCTTCAGGCGCAGCTCGTTGGCGGGGCTGCCGTCGATGACGTCCACCTGGAAATGCTTGCGCCATTCGTTGCCCCACTCGGCCTTGTAGAGGCGCTTGAGGACGAAAACGAGTTCCTTGATGTGCGGCGGGATGGCGGCGAGCCAGGCGTTGTACTCGTCGGTGAAATCGGGCGAGGGCGAGAGGAGTTTGATGACGGAGCCGAGGGAGCGGCGCGCGCTGAGGATGGGGCGCGTATCGGAGCCGCGTTTCTCGGGCTCGCGGAAACGCTGCGAGTAGTCGCGCGCGAGGAGGGCTTCGACGGCGTCGAAGTCGGCCTTGATGTCGGCGACGAAGACGGGGCCGCCGAGGATGGCGTCGGAGATGGATTTGGAGATCTCGGATTTGCCGCCGCCGGAGACGGTGCAGGGCTTGTGGCAGAGGGTGGACTCGCCCGAGGTGCCGGTGAGGCGCCAGCCAAGTTTTCCGCGGGGTTTCTGGATGCGGATCTTGTAGCCGTTGGGGAGCATGTAGGTGTGGTCGGCGCGCAACTTCAGGGAGATGGCGCGGCCCTCGTGTGTCCAGGAGACCTGTTGTTTGAGCAGATCGAAATAGGCCTGCACGGGCACGTAGAGGACCTTGGGCTGCTCGCGGTCGATGTAGTAGCCGTCGGCGTGCGCGGTGACGGCGTCGCCGAGCAGGGCCATGGCTTCGGCGAGCGTGGGCATGTTGGGGAACATGTGGGCGCTGCGCTCGGCGGAGAAATCGCCGGCGAGGTCGTAGCTCGGGAAGATGAGGGCGCCGCCAGCGTGCTCCTCTTCGCACAGGCCGTAGAGGTTGGCGGAGTAGCTGAGCTGGGTTTTGACCTCCTTCTTGCAGTAACCGAAATAGTTGTCGGAGATGATGGTGACGATGACGCCGGAGGTGTCGCGCGCGGTGATCTTGAAGGCGACGCCGTCGTTGTAGAGCTCGGCGGGATCGCGCCAGCACATGCGGTCGCGGCGTTGGCGCTCGGTGGCGTAGTCCCAGTGGGGGAGGCCGAGGTCTTTTTTGGTGAGCTTGGTGAGGTGCGGGGCGAGGATGACGCAGCCGGTGTGGCCGGTCCAGTGCTCGGGATCGAGGGCGGCGTCGTTTTCGGGCAGGCGGGGGTCGCCGGCGTTGCCGAAGATGCTTTCGACGAAGTCGAGGTTGCTCACGAGGCTGCCAGGCACGAAGAAGCGCGTCTCCATGGCCTTTTGCGGAGTGTAGCCGGGGACATGGGGGCAGACGACGGGGCGCAGGTGCAGGGAGACGAAGCACTCGGCTTGTTGCGGCTGGGTGGCGGTGAAGGGCAGTCGCAGCAGCTCGGACGGCGGGTTAAACGCGTGCTGGAGCAGGCGCGAGAAGACGGCCTTCGGGACGGATTTCTTGTCGTCGGGTACGGGCAGGCCCCCCTCGGCGATGTGGAAGATGCCCTCGGTGGTGCGCCGGTCGCTCTTGGGGTTGTGCAACACGCCCTGTTTGACGCGGTAGGACGTGATGATGTCGGAGACGAATTCGTTGCGATCGGGCGGGATGGAGAGCAGGCGGGCGAGGCCGTAGCGGTCGAGCACGAAGGTCTGGCCGGGGAGGCGCGGGGCGACGGTGGTGTCTTCCAGATAGTCGTAGAGGAAGTTCTGGATGCGCTGGTCGGCCGGGCAGAGGTGGTTGGAAAGGAGGCGGTCTTTCTCGTGGTTGAGCGCCAGCAGGCCGGACATGAGATCGGCGAACTCGCTGTCGACCTTCAGGGCAAACGTCGGGCAGCCGAGCTCACGAAGCTTCAGATTAATGTAATAGAGAAGCTTTTCGTCCGATTCAGGAGTTGCGGCGGCGCCGAGCCCGGTGCGGCTGGCGAGTTCAGGAGAGAGGCGACTATTCATGGAAAGTGGATAAGTGGGACCTGCGGCGCCCGTTGCCAGGCGCCGGAAAGGCGTCGGGCCGGTGAAGCAGAAAACGCGCCTGAAACTCGTGCTCCGGCGTTTCGGGGCCATGAGGGCTGACGAGGGTCGTGGCGCGGGGCGTTTTCACGGAGAATCGGGGAAGATGACGCAGGTCGGTTGCGGTACGGTGGCCGTGTGGGGCGTGGCCGCGAGGCGTCCGGTGGCCGGATCGATGGCGAAGACGGTGAGGTTGTCGGTGTCGCGGTTGGCGCAAATCAGCCAGCGGCCGTCGGGTGAGAGCGCGAAGTGCCGTGGGTGGCGCCCGCCGCAGGGCACGGTTTCGAGCAGCGTGAGCGCGCCGGTGGCGGGGCCGCGTTGAAAGACGGCGAGGCTGTCGTGGCCGCGGTTGGACGCGTAGAGGAATCGGCCGCTCGGATGCAGGCGGACCTCCGCCGAGATGTTTTGGCCGGTGGCGCCGGCGGGCAACGTGGAGTGCGTCGATCGCAGCTCAAGGGCGCCGGTGGCCGGATCGCAGGCGTACACGCTCACGGAGCTGGCGAGCTCGTTGAGGACATGCAGGAATCGGCCGTCGGCGGAAAACGTGGCGTGGCGCGGGCCGGCTCCGGCGGGCGCCTGGGCAAACGCGGGCTCGGCGGGCACGAGCGCGTTTTTAGCGGCGTCGATCCGGTAGATGAAAAGGCGGTCGAGCCCGAGGTCACAGACGTAGGCGTGGCGCTCGTCGGGCGACAGGGTGGTGGAGTGCGCGTGCGGATGGTCCTGCCGGTCGGCGCGCGGACCGACCGGGCCGGCGGTCGCCACGGCGGCGCTTTGCGGCGCGAGTTGTCCTTCGGCCGAGACGGGAAACGCGCAGACCAGGCCCTCCCGGTAGATCGAGGACAACGCGAGGCGTCCGTCCCGCGTGGTGGCCAGGTGGCAGGGCGATTCGCCGGGCACGGGCTGGCTCGACAGACGCCGGAGCGCGCCGGTCGCGGGCTCTTGCGCGTAGAGGCAGACGGCGCCGGTGCGCGCGCCGTTTTCGCCGGTGGTTTCTCCCGTCGCGTAGATCCATGGGGTGCCCGGCGCACGCACAAGAAAGGATGGATTTTGCGCCTCGGCGGCGAGGGTCGGTGCGCCGAGCGCGCCGGTCTTTTCGTCGAGCTGGACTGAGTAGATGCCGTGGCTCGCTCCGGTGTCGGTAAAGGTGCCGATCAGGAGCTGCGCCGCCGTCATGTGCACAGGTACAAGGCTCATAAGAAGTAGTGTGATGCCCCGCATTTTTCGCACTTTGCATGGTGGATTTCCTAGCGGGCAAGGCAATGGGTAATCGGGCGGGGAGTAGTCTTACGATAGAGCGACCTGGAACGTGCAAAACAGATTCGACAATCCGGAGGGGCTGGCTTTTCTTCACCTCCTCAACAACCACTGCCATGGCGATCCTCCCGGCAATTATCCCCTCGATTAGCGGCATTATTATTAGCCGCCAGCTCGGGCATGGAAAAACGGCGTGAGCGAACCAGCCACCCAACCCTTCCTGACCCCGGGCCCAATCCCCGGGGTTTTTTTATGAGTACCAAATCCGTTAAAATCTACGACACGACGCTCCGCGACGGCACGCAGGGCGAGGGCATCAGTTTTTCCGTGACGGACAAGCTCCTCATCACGGAGCGGCTCGACCAGTTTGGCATCGACTACATCGAGGGCGGTTTCCCTGGCTCAAATCCGCGCGACATCGCCTACTTCAACGAGGTCGGCAAGCTGCGGCTCAAGCACGCGAAGATCGCCGCCTTCGGCTCCACGCGCCGCGCCGGCACCAAAGCCAGCGAGGATGCCCAGCTCCAGTCCCTCCTGGCCAGCGGCGTGCCGGTGATGACGCTCGTCGGCAAGACGTGGCTGCTCCACGTCCACGAAATTCTGCGTACCACGCCCGAGGAAAACCTCGCCATGATCGAGGACTCCGCGCGTTTCCTCGTGGCCAACGGCCGCGAGGTCATCCACGACGCCGAGCACTTTTTCGACGGTTTCAAGGACAACCCCGAGTATGCGCTGCGCACGCTGGAGGCCGCCCTGCGCGGCGGTGCCAGCAACCTGACGCTGTGCGACACCAACGGCGGCACGATGGTCGACGAGTTTCAGAAGATCGTCGCGCGCGTCGTGAAGGAGTTTGGCGCGGACAAGGTCGGCGTGCATTGCCACAACGACTGCGGGCTGGGCGTCGCCCTCTCGCTGGCCGGCGTCAATGCCGGCGCCGCGCTCGTGCAGGGCACGATGAATGGCTACGGCGAGCGCACAGGAAACTCCAACCTGATCACGATCCTGCCCAGCCTCTTCCTGAAGATGGGCCGCACTGCCACTTGCGCGCCCAACCTCAGCCAGTTGCGCAATCTTTCGCTGTATCTCGACGAACTCGCCAATCTGCGCCCCGACGGGAAAGCCCCGTACGTCGGCGCGTCGGCCTTTGCGCATAAGGGCGGTCTGCACGCCAACGCCGCCCAGAAGGTCAAGAGCAGCTACGAACACATCGACCCGGCGCTCGTGGGCAACCACACCCGCGTGCTCGTCTCCGACATGGCCGGGCGCAGCAGCATCGTCATGAAGGCACGCGCCCTCGGCTTTAACATCGATGAAAAGACTCCCGAGCTGAAGTCGCTCATCGAGGAGCTCAAGGCCCTCGAGTTCCGCGGCTACGAATTCGAGGCTGCCGACGCCTCCCTCCAGCTCCTCATCCGCAAGGCCCTCGGCCAGCGCCCGCAGTTCTTCGATGTCGAAGGCTATCGCGTGATCGTCGAGCGCCACCACGGCGAACTCTTTGCCGAGGCCACCGTCAAGTTGCGCATCGACGGCCAGAGCTACCACACCGTTGCGGAGTGCACCGGCCCGGTCGGCGCCCTCGACAAGGCCCTGCGCCTCTCCCTTGAAAAGGTCTACCCGAAGATCGCCGAGATGGAGCTGCGCGACTTCAAGGTCCGCATCCTCGAAGGCCATCACGGTACGGGCAGCCGCACGCGCGTGCTCATCGAGAGCGGCGACACCCAGAGCTTCTGGGGCACGGTCGGCGTCAGCGATAATATCATCGAAGCCTCCTGGGAGGCGCTCATCGACTCGGTCAACTACAAGTTGCTCAACAGCGGCGCCAAGGCCCCCACGTTGGCCTGATCTGAGCCGCACATTTCCCAACGCCGCAGTGCCTCCGGCCTGCGGCGTTTTTTCTGCCCGCGGACGCGCTCAAGTTGGACACGTCGCGGTCGATAGAGGAATACTGTTACCACGTCCGCCCGGTCGTGGGAGAACGGCTGTCGCATCACGAAACCCCTATTTCGATGAACCTCCCCAACGGCGTTGTCGCCCGTACTTCGACGATCCCACACGCAGATCACGCGAGCAGCTCGGTACTTGTCGAGCATGCTGAGTATGCTCAGGAGCTGGTCGCCGTGATCGACCACCCGAGCATGAAGATCCGCTACCTCAATCCGGCCGGCCGCCAGTTGCTCGGGTTTGCGGCCACCGCCGACCTTTCCTCGCTGGATTGGACCGATTGCCTGCCGACGCGCACGGTGCCGACGCTTCTGTACGAGATTATCCCCGCACTGCAACAAGGTGGCATGTGGCGTGGCGAGTCGTCGCTTTGGTTGCGCGAGGCCGCCGTCGAGCGCCCTGTCGAGATGTGGGTGATCGGGTCCTCGCCCGATGCCGAGGGTCGCAGCGCCTTGCTGTTCTCCGCGACGGACCGCACCGAGCGTCGCAACCTTACCGAATCGCTCGCGTACGAGCAGCAGCTCATCCGCTCGCTCCTCGATAGCGTGCCGGACAACATTTATTTCAAGGACGTGAACAGCCGGTTCATCCGGGTGAGCAAAAACATGGCCACCTGGATGGGCCTTTCCGGTCCCGCCGACATCGAGGGCAAGACCGATTTCGATTTCTTCGCGACCGAGCACGCCCAGCGCGCCTTCGACGACGAACAGCGTATCATCCTGACGCGCAAGGCCCTCATTAACGTGGAAGAGAAGGAGGTCTGGCCGGACGGGCATGTCACCTGGGTCTCCACCTCGAAGATGCCTCTCCTCGCCAAGGACGGCTCCATCATGGGCACCTTTGGCATCTCCCGCGACATCACTGCGCGCAAGGAGGCCGAGCTGAAGCTCGCCGTCACCCAAAAGGAGCTCCTCGAAGCGTCCCGTCTTGCCGGCATGGCTGAGATCGCCAGCGGTGTGTTGCACAACATCGGCAACGCCCTCAACAGCGTAAACACCTCCGTATCGCTCCTCGCCGAGCAGGTCGGCAAATCGCGTCTGGGCAACCTCGCCAAGGCCACCCAGATGATTGAGCAAAACCAGGCCAACCTCACTGAGTTTCTCGCCAACGACACCCGCGGCAAGCAGCTGCCCGGTTACCTCATCCAGCTCTCCGGCGTGCTGTCCGCCGAGCGCGAAGCGTTCCAGAAGGAGATCGAACTGCTCCGACGAAACCTCGAACACATCAAGGAAATCGTCGCGATGCAGCAGAACTACGCGAGCGTCTCCCATATCACCGAGGACGCCCGCCCGGAGGAGCTCATTGATGAGGCTCTCCGCATCAGCGAAGCCTCGCTGAGCCGCCATGGCATCTCGGTCAAAAAGATCTTCGACCCGGTCCCGCTCGTAAACGTGAGCCGGCACAAGGTCCTCCAGATTCTGGTCAACCTCATCCGCAACGCGAAACATGCGATGGATGACACCGGGCGCAGCGACAAGGATATGACCATCACCCTGCGCCTCAGCCCCGAGGGCCGTGTGCAGTTCATCGTGACCGACAATGGCGTGGGCATCCCCAAGGAGAACCTCGCCAAGATCTACACCTTCGGCTTCACCACCCGCAAAAACGGCCACGGCTTCGGCCTGCACTCCAGCGCCAACACCGCCAAAGAGCTCGGTGGTTCCCTGCACACCGCCAGTGATGGCCCGGGCAAGGGCGCCACCTTCACCCTCGAATTGCCTGCCTCCAAATCTGCCGCCCGGTAGCCCCTCTGGATGTTTCCGCCCAAGGACCCACGCCTCATTGAGCACGAGGTTGCGCCCCTCCCGGGGCTGACTCCGGCGGAGTCGTCTTTGCTCGATCTGCACAGCCTGCTCAACGCGACGCAGGTCCTCATGGGAGAGCTCAATCTGGCCGGATTCATCCTCGCGGATGATCCCGAGCTGCTCGCACAGAGCCTGCGCGCCTGCCACGGCTGGGTCACCCAGTTTCAGGACCGCGTGCAGGCGCTTGCCAATATCCGCCAGTTTCCCCAGTTGCGAGCGCAGGTCATGAGCGAGGTCCATCGGCAGAGCGCTGCACATCCGGCGCAGGCTGCGTCGCCGGACTTTGCCGCGGTGCCCGGTAATCTCGTCTCGATCTTTGCGATCATCTCTCAGCGCGTCGATGAGCTGCTCGCCCGCGAGGGACACGCGCTGAGCTGGGCGCGTTTTCCTGCCGCCGAACTTCGTCGCAATCTCATCGACGTGTTTGCCGCCATGGAGCGCAACAGCAAGGGGCGCTACCGCATCCTCTACAACCTCGCCCAGCAGACGCCGTCGGACTACTGCGTCAGCCTCGACCTCGGCTCGGTTGAGGGCGACATCCTCGCGGCGCCGGCGGTCTTTCCCGACGTCATGCGGGACCTCCTCGCCAACGCGCGCAAATACACGCCGCCTGGAGGTCAGATTTCCTCGGGTGTGTATGTCGCCCCCGATTATCTGCGCCTGGTCGTCGAGGATAATGGGCGCGGTATTCCCGAAGCAGACCTCGACCGCGTGGTCCGCTTTGGCGAGCGGGGCAGTAATGTCGCCGATGTGCGCACCATGGGCGGCGGCTTTGGCCTCACCAAGGCCTGCATGCTTGCCCAGCGCCTCGGCGGACGCGCATGGATTGCGTCGCGCGAGAACGTAGGCACCCGAGTCACCCTCGAAATCCCCCGTCCTCGGCACTGATTGGCAGACGGTGCTGGCTCAGCGTGCGTTATCGCCGGGCTGCCTGAGGCTAAGGGGTCTTGGTGGCCTTACGCACCGCGGCCGAGGCGGGCTTTGCCCAACGGTTCTTTTTGATGCGGGCGCGCTCCATGCCGAGGCATCCGCACAGTCCGAGAAAGGCACTGCGGACGAGAAAACTCGTGCGCAATTGGCTGCGCTCGGTACGGGTGAGCAGCCGGGGACATTTCTCGCCCAAAATTCGCAACAGATGGAAACGGGTGATGGCACTGGCGATCCGCCAGATCGGGCAGAGCCGCGACCAGCAAAAGGTCGTGCGTTCGAAATCCACGATGGCGACCTGGCCATTTGGCAGGAGCAGGATGTCGCGCGGCGGGAGGGCGTGCCGTGCCACGCCGCGATCGAGCATCGTTTCGACTGCCTGGCGGAGCGAGGCGTACGCGCTTTCCGGGATCTCGTCGCACTCGGTGAGGGCTACCCCGGGGATGCGGCTTTCCGTGATCGAGCGCTCTTGCTCCGAAAAGGCCAGGAGGCGCGGAAAGCCTTCCGCCCCCGAGAGGCGGCGAAGCGCGCGCAACTCACGGCGAAACCGGCGGGTGGCGCCCGGTTGCGGCTTAAACGTCTTCACGACCCGATCCTCCAGGAGTTCAACCCGGACTTTATCGGTCTCGTGGATCACCGGCAGGAAATCCAAAGAAGCGCTGCTGCTGCACATAGACCGCCACTAAAATGAAAACGTGTTCATTTTTTCAAGCCGTCTTGCTGCACTTCATTGGCTTTAGCGGGGTGTCTTTTGTTTACCCCCTTGTGACAATATGGTTAATTTATGAAATAGTTCCGTCGCGTTGAACCTGTAACAAGCCGCCCTTGGTCGACTTGTCGGTGAGGGCGCTGGTCCAGGTGCGGAGTGGCGCTGCCACCATTGGGAATAACTCGTGAACAACTCCGCGCAGTTTCCGTTTGCCGAGCGAAAACCGGCCCGTTCAACTCCCCGGCTTCCATGTATCTCAAGGCTCTAAAGCTGCACGGTTTTAAGTCCTTTGCGGACCCTTCGACGCTGCGTTTCGAACCCGGCGTCACCGCCATCGTCGGTCCCAATGGCTGCGGCAAGTCCAACATCGCCGACTCCATCCGCTGGGTGCTGGGTGAACAGAGCGCCAAGGCCCTGCGCGGCGGCAAGATGCAGGACGTCATTTTCGAGGGCGCCGACACGCGCAAACCGGCGCAGTTGTGCGAAGTGTCGCTGCTCCTGACCGATTGCGAGAAGCAGCTCGGCAGCGAGTTTCACGAGATCGAGATCATGCGCCGCGTGCACCGCGACGGGCAGGGCGAGTACTTCTTCAACGGCCAGCCGTGCCGCCTGAAGGACATCCAAAAGCTGTTCATGGACACCGGCATCGGCCGGACCAGCTACTCGATCATGGCGCAGGGCCAGATCGACCAGATCCTTTCCTCCAAACCCGAGGAGCGCCGCGCCGTCTTCGAAGAAGCCGCCGGCATCACCAAGTATAAATCGCAGCGCCGCGAGGCCCTGCAAAAGCTCGGGCTCACCGACCAGAATCTCGCGCGCGTGGCCGACGTCATCGGCGAGGTCGGCCGCCAGATCGGCAGTCTCCGCCGCCAGGCCGCGAAGGCTATGCGCTACAAGCGCCTCACGTACCGCCTCCGCCATCTCGCGCTCGCGCACAGCGGCTGGCAACACGCGCAACTGAGCGCGACCTTGGGCGAGTTGGAGGCGAAGGTCACCACGCTGCGCACCGAGGCCGAGACGCGCCGCGCCAGTCTGGAGGCGCAGCAATCCGCCATCGAGAGCCGCCGCGCCGAGCGTTCCGCGCTCAACCAGCGCGTGCAGGATGCGCAACAGGCCGTGTACGACGTTCGCTCGCAAAAAGAGCAGGCCGAAAACGCCGCCAACATGGCCGACCTCAAGCGCAACGGCCTCGCCGAGCGCCTGGAGGCGTCTCGCGCCAACCTCGGCGAAGTCGAGATGCAGGTCCGCGAGCTCGACGAACAGGTCGACACCGGCGCGCAGGACAAGCAGATGCAGCTCAACCTGCTCGGCAGCTCCGACGCCACTTTCCAAAACCGCAACCGCGAGCTCACTGTGATCGAGGGCGAGCTCGGCAAACTCGAGCAGGATCTCCAGCAGGCAAAGTTCAACCTGCTCCAGCTCGAAAGCAGCGTGGCGCGCCTGCGCACCGATTGCTCCGGCTACGAGGTCGATCAAAAGACTTCCGTCCACAAGCACGAGTCGCTCGCGCAGGACATCGAGGCGATCCGCCAGCAGCAGTCCGCCGCCGCGCAGATGGCCAGCGAACTCGAAGCGCGTGTCGAGGAAGCGCAGTCCGAAAAATCCCGCGCGCAGAGTGAGGCTGCCGCCGCACAGCAGGCGATCACCGACCACACGCACGCCTTCCGCGAAGGGCAGCGCAAACTTCAGGAGATCGACCGGCAGCTCGCCCAGCGCAGCGCCCGCCTGAAACTCCTCCAGCAGCTCCAAGAAAAGTGGGAAGGTTTTGGCGAGGGCGCTAAGGCGCTCATGCAGGGCCGGCTCAACCAAGTCTTGGGCGACGCGAAGACGCGCGCCGTCACCGCCGGACTCGAAGTGCAGCCGGAGTTGGCCAAGGCCTTCGAGGCGCTCCTCGGCTCGTCCGTCGAAGCCATCGGCGTGGCCGACCTCGCGACCGCGCGCCGGATTCTGGCGCAGTTGGAGGCCGATCAGATCGGCTCCATCGTCCTTCAAGTCGGCGAGTGCAGCGGCCGCGTCGGCAGCCAACCTGCCGAGCTGCCCCCCGGGCTCCAGCCCGCGCTCGTCACACTGCGCAACCCCGACCCGGCGCACCCGGCGGTGTCGTTGCTCTCGGCCTGCTACGTGGCCGATGACCTCAACGCGTTTCTCGATTTCTGGCAGGCCAACCCCGGCTTCTCGTTCCTCGCCGTCGCCACGCGCAAAGGCGAGGTCGTGGACCGTCGCGGCCTCGTGTCGGGCGGCTTCAACAAGAAGCCGGCGAACAGCATCGTGCAGCGCGAAATCGACCTGCGCGAGACCGCCCGCCTGCTCGCCGACGATCAGAAGGCGCACGACGACCAGAAGGCGCTGATCGATGCCATCAACAACCAGCTCGCCGAAGCCGAAAAGGCGCTCGAAGACCGGCGCGCCGATGTGCTCGCCGCCGCCGAGCAGATGACCACGGTCCAGACCGAGCTCCGCACCGCGCAGCGCTCGGCCGAGGAGATCGGCACCCGCGCCCAGCGCATGGAGAACGAGCTCGTTTCCCTCGAACAGGCGCGCAACGAGGCGCAGGCCCGCTGGGAAAAGGCGCAGACCGGCCTCACCGAGGCCGAGGCCAAGGCGCAGGAGCAGCGCACGCACATCGAGCAAAACGAAAAACGTATCGGCGAACTCCGCCTCGAGCGCGACACACGCCGCGAGTCGCTGGCCGAGGCGCGCCTCGATCTGGCCGAACGCCGCCAAAAGGTCGAAGTGCTCGACCGCGGCCTGGCCGACATGCAGCGCCGCCGTTCGCAGCTCAACGAATTGCTCGTGCAGCGCCAGCAGGAGATCGAAGTCTGGACGCAACAGATCGGCACGCTGGAGCAGGACGCCGCGCAGCAGCGCGCCCGCGCCGCGCAACTGGCCGAGACGCTCGTCGTCGCGCAGCAGCAGGTGGAGCAGATCCGCATCGAACTCGTCGAGGTGGAGCGCTCCATCTCCGGCGTCGAGGCGGAGCAATCCAGCCTGCGCAACGCGTCCGATTCCGCGCAGGGCGAGCTGGGCCGTTGCGAAGTCCGCCTGACCGAGGCGAAGTCGCGCGCGCAGTTCATCGAGGAGGATATTCAACGCGAATTTCAGGTGCGCGTGGGCCAGTACGACTGGCGCGCCATCCTCTGGCGCTCGGAAGACGAGCCGCCGGATATGAAGCAACTCGACCTCGACGAAGACGAGGACGAGGCGCCGGAGACCAAGAAACCCGAGGTGGTTGAACCCGCCCCGGCTCCCGTCGCCACCGACGGCGCGCCCGCACCGGAAGGCACCGCCGCCGCAGCGGCCGAGTCGGCCCCGACGACGCGCAAGCGCCGTGGCAAAAAGCAGCCGAAACCCGATCCGACCGAGGATGACCTCAAGGCTCTGGAGACGACGGAGTGGGGCCCCATCAAGGTCGAGATCGACGCGCTGCGTCAGCGTCTCGCCAGCATGGGCGCGGTCAATCTCGTCGCCATCGAGGAGTACGCCGACCTCAAGCAGCGCTACGACTTCCTCAAGACGCAGAGCGACGACCTGACCAACGCGAAGGCCGAACTGGTCAAGACCATCGACGAGATCAACCAGACCTCGCAAAAGCAGTTCGAGCTGACCTTCGAGCAGATCAAAAAGAACTTCGAGTACACGTTCCACACGCTGTTCGGCGGTGGCCACGCTCACCTCGAGTTAGTGCAGACCGACGACGTGTTGGAGAGCGGCATCGAGATCGTCGCCCAGCCGCCCGGCACCAAGCTCAAGAGCATCACGCTGCTGTCGGGCGGTCAGAAGACGCTCACGGCCGTCGGCCTGCTCTTCGCGCTCTACATGGTGAAGCCGTCGCCGTTCTGCTTGCTCGACGAACTGGACGCGCCGCTCGACGAATCGAACATCGGTCGCTTCACGGACCTGTTGAAGAAGTTCGTGCACGAGTCGCAGTTCATCATCATCACGCACAACAAGCGTACGGTGTCGGCTGCCAAGGCGATCTACGGTGTGACGATGGAGGAGCGCGGCGTGTCGAAGACCGTGTCGATGCGCTTCAACGCCGATCACAACGAAACGGAGCCGCAACCGGCCAACATCGCCGAAGCGGTGCGTGGTGCGAAGAGCGGCGTGCCGGCGGGCGTCTGAGTTTGGCAGTGTCGCGGGCGTGGCCGGGAAACGGCCCGCCCTGTGGTGTCGCCCTGACGCGCCTCAGCGCGGCGGCTGCCGGCTGGCGCGCTGGAGCTGCCACGAGTTCCAGAGATTGTGCCAGAGCACGTAGAACGTTGGGCCGAGCGCCACGAGCGGGTTGGCGTACGTGAGCGCCAGATAGATCGTGAAGGTGGTGTTTTTCTGGCCGAGCGCCTGGCTCGCTTCGCGTGAGAAATCGGGCCGGCCGATCAGATAACCGAGCGAAAAATTGGCGGCGCAGACGAGTAGGCTGAGACCGGCGATAAGCCCGAGTGTGCCGAGCGGCAGATCGGCCTGGGCGCGCAGGAACGACGACGCGTTGGCCGTGATGAGAAACAGCGCCAGTACCCACGCGCCGAACGAGACGTTGCGCAGTTTGCCGGGCCACTCGGTCGCGCGCGGATGGATCGTGCGCACGAGCCATCCGGCGAGCATCGGCGTGAAGACGATCAGCGCGACGCTGCCGGCGACATGCGCGAGCGCCTCGGGCGTCGGATGGCCGAGCACGTGTGGCAGCATCGCCGGCATGAGCAGCGCGATACCGATGTTGGTCAGCAGGAAAGTGGTGACGACGTAGTCCACCTTGCCGTGGAGGAAACTGGTGACGACCGGGGCGGCGGTGGCCGTGGGCGTGATGCCGGCGAAGAAGATCGCCAAGGCGACTTCGCGCCCGCCGAGCAGCCAGCCGAGGCCGTAGCCGGCGAAGCCCATGGCGAGATTGGCGGCGAACAGCCAGAGGTGGCTGCGTTGAAGGGCGTCGCGGGTGAAACGCGTGCGCAGGAAGACGACGAATAGCATGCCCATGATCAGCCAGCGGATCATCCACGACAACGCGTGGGCCTGCGGCAGGATCGCACCGAGGACAAACGCCAGGATAAGGGCGAGTGTGCGGATCGATCCGGGTTTCATGAGAGCGCGAGACTGGGCCGGCCGGCGCAGGTTATTGCGCGGGCTTGGCGGTCTTCAAGACTGTGGGTTTCTCGCCAGGCGGAAGCGCGAGCAGATCGTAATCCTGGAAGCCGGTGATCTTCACCTTCGCGAATTTGCCGACGGAAAGTTTGGGCGACACGTAGATGCGGCCGTCGATGTCCGGGGCGTCGGCTTCGCCACGGGCGACGCCGGGCTCCTCGACGAGCACGCGCAGGGTTTTGCCGACGTATTTCTGGCCGACGGAGGCGGCGATCTCTTTTTGGAGCGACATGGTGCGGTGCCAGCGGCGCTCCTTTTCCTTGGGCGCGATCTGGTGGGCGAGTTTCGCGGCGCGGGTGCCTTCCTCCTGCGAGTAGCGGAAGACGCCGAGGCGCTCGAACTTCGTTTCCTGAATAAAGGTGCAGAGTTCGTCGACGTCGGCCTCGGTTTCGCCGGGGAATCCGACGATAAACGTGGTGCGGATGGCGATGCCGGGGATGCCACGGCGGATGCGGGCGAGCAGGTCGCGGATGTAGTCGCCGCCGGTCTCACGTTTCATCGCGCCGAGCATGTGGTCGCTGATGTGCTGGAGCGGGATGTCGATATAGCGGGCAATCTTCGGGCACTCGGCGATGGTTTGGATGAGCTCGTCGCTCCAGTGCGCGGGGTGCGTGTAGAGCAGGCGAATCCAGAAATCGCCTGGGATGGCCTGAAGCTCGCGGAGCAGCGTGGTGAGCGCCGTACCACGCGTGGAGTCGACCGCCGACTTCGGGTTGGGGCGCTGCTCCCAGGTGTCCATGCCGAAGTAGGTCGTATCCTGGGAAATCAAGTTGATCTCCTTCACGCCGTCGGCGATGAGCTGGCGCGCCTCGGCGACGACGCTCTCGACGGTGCGGCTGCGGTGGCTGCCGCGGATCTTGGGGATGGCGCAGAAGGTGCAGGTGTGGTTGCAGCCCTCGGCGATCTTGAGATACGCGGTGTGCTTTGGCGTGAGGCGGAAGCGCGGCGTGTCGTAATCTGGGATGAAAGTGGACCGCTTGGAAACGAGTACCTCCGGCGCGTCTTTTTTCCCACGTTCGTGGGCAAACAGGCACTCGATGATCGTCGCGACCTGGGTGACCTGATCGAGACCGATGAAGCATCGATCTCGGGCATCGCCTGCGGGAGCTCCTTGGCGAAACGCTGCGCCATGCAGCCGGCGACAATCAGCTTTTGTTCTTTGCGGCGTTTGCGCAGGCCGCGCTCCTGATTCACCTCCAGGATGCTCTGGATGGATTCCTCCTTGGCCGACTGGAGGAACGAGCAGGTGTTGACGATGACGACGTCGGCCTTTTCGGCCTCGGGGATGAGGGTCATGCCGGCCTTTTGGAGGTGGCCGACCATGATCTCGCTATCGACGAGATTTTTCGCGCAACCGAGGGAGATGAGACTGACGGTGATCATGCGTGAGAGACGAGGGTGGACGCAACGCGGGCCGCGGGCGATGGCGACAAAAAAACCGCGGCTTCGCAGCCGCGGTTAGAAGGTTATTTCTTGGCCTTGGCCGTTTTGGCGGTCACGGCCGCTTTGGCCTTCTTTCGCTTCAGGTAAGCTTCGCGACGTTTACGTTTTTGGATTTTGTTGGTTTGTTGGCCCATAAAAATAGGTGAGAAAGGGTGTAGTTGTTGAGGGAAACGGGTGGGAGTCAAGCGCGGGGCTGGGCGCTCACGCGGAGTGCTCGGCGAGCCAGCGCTCGGCCTCGATGGCGGCCTGACAACCCATGCCGGCGGCCGTGATGGCCTGGCGGTAGTGGTGGTCGGCGCAATCGCCGGCGACGAACACGCCGGGAAGTTTGGTGCGCACCTGCGAGCCATCGGCGGCGACGAAGTAGCCGGCCTCGTCGGTCGCGATGGCGGAGGCAAAGGCACCGGTGTTGGGCTTGTGGCCGATCGCGACGAAGATGCCTTTGACCGGGAGCACCTGCTCGGCGCCGGTCTTCACGTTTTTCACCTTGAGGCCGGAGACGGCGCCCTCGGCGACGCCGAGGACTTCGGTCGGCGCGCTGTCCCAGACCATCTGGATTTTCGGGTGGGCGACGGTGCGCTCGGCCATGATGCGCGAGGCGCGCAGGCTGTCGCGGCGGTGGACGAGGTAAACTTTGCTCGCGAAACGGGTGAGGAACATCGCCTCTTCGCAGGCGCTGTCGCCGCCGCCGATCACGGCGACGTCCATCTTGCGGTAGAACGCGCCGTCGCAGGTGGCGCAGGTGGTCACGCCCTTGCCGCCGTAGAGTTCCTTTTCGCCGGGGATGCCGGTGAGGCGCGGCGCGGCGCCGGTGGCGACGATCACGCTCTTGGCGAGGATGACCTTGTCGCCGCAGATCAGCTTGCGCGGCTGGCTGGAGAAATCGATGGCGGTGACGAGCGCCTGCTCGAAACGCGCGCCGAATTTCACGGCCTGTTGGCGCATGTTTTCGGTGAGCTGGAAGCCGTCCACGCCTTCGGGGAAGCCGGGGAAGTTTTCGATCTCGGAGGTCGTGGTGAGCTGGCCACCGGGTTGCGGCCCTTCGAGCACGAGCGGGTTGAGGCTGGCACGGGCGGTATAGACGGCGGCGGTGAGGCCGGCGCAGCCGGTGCCGACGATGACGACATTTTCGACGGGATTGGACATGTTTAAAAGGGCGGCACCGTAGTGTGCACGGTGCAGTGGGTCAAAGAGGCGGGGTGAAAAATGGCTGCGGATTTCCGCTTAGCGGGCGAGCAGTTGCTTGGTCAGAAAGGCGGTTTGTAGGGAGGCGAGCTCCTTGAGGCCCTTCTGTGCGAGCGTGAGCATGCCTTGAAGCTGCTCGGGCGAGAAGGTGGATTCTTCGCCGCTGCTCTGGACTTCGACGAACTGGCCGCGGCCGGTCATCACGACGTTGGCGTCCACTTCGGCGTCCTTGTCCTCGACGTAGGCGAGGTCGAGCAGTTCGTGCCCACCGCAGATGCCCACGCTGACGGCCGCGATGGAGTCGGAGATCGGGTTCTCCTTGATCTTGTTTGCGTCGAGAAGTTTTTGGACGGCGAGGCGGGCGGCGAGGTAGGCGCCGGTGATGGAGGCGGTGCGGGTGCCGCCGTCGGCCTGGAGCACGTCGCAATCGACCCAGAGGGTGTTCTCTCCGAGCTTTTGCAGATCGATGACGGCGCGGAGCGAGCGGCCGATGAGGCGTTGGATTTCGACGCTGCGGCCATCGACCTTGCCCTTGGAGCTGTCGCGCTGTTTGCGATCAAGCGTCGAGTAGGGGAGCATCGAGTACTCGGCGGTCAACCAGCCGCCGGGCACGCCCTGCTGGCGCATCCAGGATGGAACCTTGGGCTCGATGGTGGCCGCGCAGATGACGCGCGTGGCGCCGAAGCTGACGAGCACCGAGCCGGAGGCGTGGGGGGCGATGTTGGCCTCGAAGGTGATTTTGCGGAGTTGGTCGGCCTGGCGGCCGTCGGCGCGGGGAGCGGTTGACATAAATTATTCGGTTGGGGCGCTCTCTTCGCGCTCGATGGGTTTGATCGGAGGGATGGGGGCGCGGCCGGCCTGTTCGGTCATGAACGCGATGAGGCGGTCGTTGAAGTCCTTGGCGGGGTCGTGGCCCATGCGCTTGAGCGCGTGGGTGAGCGCGGCGACCTCGACGAGGCGGGCCATGTCTCGACCGGGACGCACGTAGAGTTCGACGTGCGCGAGGCGCAGCCCGAGGATCTCGTAGTAATAATCTTCCAAGCCGGTGCGCTCTTCGAGGGCGTCGGGCGTCCACTCATAGAGGGAGACGACGAGGTCGATGCGTTTATCGCGGCGGACGCTTTTGATGCCGAACATGTCGGCGACATTGATGATGCCGAGGCCGCGGCACTCCATGTAGCCGCGGTTGAGCGGTCGGCTGGAGGCCATGAGCTCGCGTTCGTCGACGAGCTTGATGACGGTGAGGTCGTCGGCGACGAGGGAGTGGCCGCGCTCGATGAGGGCGAGGGCGCACTCGCTTTTGCCGACGCCGCTACTGCCGCGGAGCATGACGCCGACGCCCTTCACGTCGAGGGTGGTGGCGTGCTCGGTGGTGGAGGGGGCAAACTCGTTGTCGATGCAGAGGGTCGCCACATTGATCCAGTTCATCGTGATCATGGGCGTGCGGAAGATGGGCAGGTTGAGCGCATCGGCCACGGCGAGCATCGGGTGCGTGGGCTGGAAATTGCGGGTCAACACGAGGCAGGGGATGCCGCAGCGCACCAAGGCATCGAGACGCTCGATCTGCTGCTTCTGGTTGAGCGTCTTCAGGTAGGTCATCTCGGCGGCGCCGAGCACCTGAATGCGTTTGTTTGCGATGTACTTTAGAAAGCCGGTGAGCGCGAGGGACGGGCGATTGATGGAGCCCTCGCGGATCATGCGGTGCATGCCGGCGCCGCCGTTGACGAGCTCCATCTTCAGCTTGTCGCGGTAGGTCTCGTAGAAGTGGGCGACGGTGATGCCTTGGATGGCTTTTCGTTTAACGGCGTTGGGGCTCGGGGGCATGGTCAGAGGTCGAAGTCTTCACCGAGATAGTGTTTGCGGGCCTGTTCATCATTGATGAGGAAGTCGGCGTTGCCCTCGGTGAGCACGCGGCCCTTGTGAATCAAATAGGCGCGATCGACGATGCGCAGCGTTTCGCGGACGTTGTGGTCGGTGATGATGACACCGATGCCGCGCTGCTTGAGCTGGAGGATGAGCTTTTGAACCTCGGCGACGGAGATGGGGTCGATCGCGGCGAAAGGCTCATCCATCAGGAGAAACTTGGGGCGCGTGACGAGTGCGCGGGCGATCTCCAGGCGGCGGCGTTCGCCGCCGGACAGGGTGAACGCCTTTTGTTTGGCCACGTGAGCGAGCGCGAGCTCGTCGAGGTGCTGCTTGACGCGGGCGCCGCGCTCGCGGGTCGGCACGCCGATGGTCTCGACGATGGCCAGAATGTTTTCCTCCACGGTCAGTTTCCGGAAAACGGAGGCCTCCTGTGGGAGATAGCCGATGCCGCGGCGTGCGCGCTCGTGCATCCGCAGGTGAGTGATGTCGCGGTTGTCGATGGAGACCTGTCCGGCGGAGGCGGGGACGAGGCCGACAATCATGTAGAAGGTGGTGGTTTTGCCGGCGCCGTTGGGGCCGAGCAGGCCGACGACCTCGCCCGCACCGATGCGTAGGTTAACACCATCGACGACGCGGCGCTCGCCATAGATTTTGACGAGTCCACTGGTCCGGATCTCGGAGGCCGCCGGCTGGCGTGGCGTGGTGGGCTTTGGGGCGTCCATTATTTTTGGCCTTGGCGCGAGGGGGGAAGCTTGATGGTCGGTGCGGTGTCCGGCGTGGCGGCGGGGACCGGCTTTGCGGGCTCTGGCGCAGGTGCGGTTTGTGCCGGCGCGGTCGGGGCGGCCTGCGTGGCGCCCGGCTGGGCCGGGGTTGCGGGAGCGGGGACCTTTTTGTCGGGATCGAAGCCGAGGTCGCGCACGGGCGGGCCGACAAGGCGGACATTGTTGCCGAGGACGCGGCGCTCGCCACGCAGGAGCATCAGGCTGTCGCCGGTCCAGGTGATATTGGCGCCGTGGTCGATGACGACGGGGGTTTCGGTGAGGGTGATTTTATCGTCGCCTGGGAGGACGACGGCACGTCCGCAGGTCGCTTCGCGGTCGGCCTGGATGATTTTGACGCTGCCCGTGGCGACGAGCGATTTGAAGCGGTTTTTCTCGGCGACGACGTCGGTTTTTTCACCGAGGCGCATGGAGACGACTTCGATGCGGTCGCAGGTGATTCGGAGATTGGTGCCGGTGACGACGACATCGCCCGTGAAGAGCGTGGTCATCTCCGTGTCGGTGCTGCGGGATTCGAAGTGCTTGCTCGTGATTTCGGTGGGAACCGGGGTGGCTTCCTCCTTGGCGGAGAGCGTGGGCAGCGCCGCACAGAGGGCGAAACAGAGGAGGCGGGCGAGGCGGTGGCTCATTGGAGGATTTGGTTGAGTTGGGCGCGGAAGATGACGTGGACGTCGTCGTCGATCACGACTTTTTTCTGGCGGTGATCGTAGCTCCAGCGGAGACCGCGCATATCGACGTCGTCTCGGATGAGGTGCATGCCCTGACTGCCTTCGACGTATTGGCGGTCGGTGTAGAACGAGGCGGCCGGGCTGGTGAGGCGCGTGTCGATCTGCTCGGAGGCATCGTTTTTATACACCGTCAGGTTCATGTCGAAGATGTCGATGCGACCTGAACCGAGGAAGCGGGCTTCGCCTCCTCGCAGGAGGAGTGCGCGGTAGCCCTCCTTGGTGAAAGTGGGGAGGACGAAGTTATGGACGGGGGCCTGCGCGTCGGTGGGAGCGGCGGCGAGGACGGTCGCTACGAGTGCGAGGAGAGGGATGCAGCCGAGGCGTTTCACGTGGAGAAGGTCAGACCGCGGGCCCGGAGGATTTGTTCGCAGACGTCGCGGACTGCGCCCCGGCCGGCGGGGCGGCGGGGCACGAAGGCGGCCGCGGCGAGCGCTGCGGGCATTGACTCGCACGGCGCGGCGCCGATGCCGGCCCAGGCGATGGCGGGGGCGTCGAAATCGTCGTCGCCCATGTAAACGCACTCGGCGGCGGTGAGCCCGAGCCGGGCGGCGAGTTCTTCGAGTGCCGCGCGTTTATCCGTGCGGCCTTGGATGAGGTGTGGAACGCGAAGTTCCTGTGCGCGGCGGGTGGTGGCCTGCGAGGCGCGGCCGCTGATCCAGGCGACGGCGATGCCGGATTTGATCAGGCGGACGATGCCGGTGCCGTCGAGGATGGAGAAGGATTTGCACTCATTGCCGTCGGCGAAGATTTGCACGGTGCCGTCGGTGAGCACGCCGTCCACGTCCATTGCGAAAAGGCGGATGCGTTTCCATGCCGCGGGGCTGGGTTTGCGCTTGGGTTTGTTCTTGGTGGGCATGGGTGCGGTGGGCGGTGGGTCAACCGATCCAGGCGGCGATTTGCTCGATGGCCTTGTCGCGGGTGGGGCGGTAGACGTTTTCCAGCTCGGGCGCAAAGGGGACCGGGATGTCGAGGGAGGCGATGCGCAGCGGTGCGGCCTTGATCGAGTGGAAGTGTTTTTCGGTGAGGCGGGCGACGAGCTCGGCGCCGAAGCCGTGGGTGCGGCGGCCTTCGTGGATCACGACGAGTCGGTGCGTGCGAGCGAGGGAGGCCTCGATTTCGTCGAGCCGCAGCGGCGAGAGGGCGCGCAGATCCCAGAGGTCGAAGTTGAATTCGTACTCGTTGGCGAAGTAATCGGAGATTTCCTCGGAGAGGTGGACCATTTCGCCGTAGGTGACGACGGTGGCGAAGTCGCCGGAGCGCACGTGGCGGGGGCGCCAGATGTCGCGGAAGTTGGGGTCCCAGACGACGGGCTGTTTGCCGCGCCGGTAGAGGGCCTTGTGCTCGAAGACGAGGGTTGGATTGTCGTCTTCGTAGGCGGCGAGGATGGCGTTGAAGGCGTCCTGCGGGGTGCTTGGGTAGAGGGCTTTCAGGCCTGGGAACGAGAGCAACATCGCTTCCAGCTCTTGTGAGTGGAATGAGCCGAAGGTGAGGCCGCCGCCGCAGGGCAGGCGGAAGACGGCGGGGACTTTGGCACCGGCGCGGAAGTGGTAGGTGGCCGCGTTGAGGCAGACCTGGGTCGTGGCGTCGGTGATGAAATCGGCGAACTGGAACTCTTCGATGGGGCGGTGTCCGTTGAGGGCGAGGCCGATGGCGTAGCCGGTGCAGGCACTTTCGGCGACGGGGACGTTGAGCACACGTGGGCGGCCAAAGCTGGCGAGCAGGCCGTCGGTGACCTTGAAAGCGCCGCCGTAGGTGCCGATATCCTGGCCAATGACGAGAGACTCGGGGCGCTCGGCGAGCACCTTGCGAAGGGCGCGATTGATGGCCTGGGCCATGGTCATCGACTCGGGGGCGCTGCCCGGTTGCGAGTCGAGCGAGGGGATCCAGGAGAGGGCGGCGCCGGAGGTGGCGAAGAGCGACTGCTCCATGCCGGTGGCGTTCGGGCGCGCGACGGCGAGTGCGGAGGCGACGCAGGCTTCGAGGAAGGTGGCGAGCTCGGCTTCGATGGCAGCGATGCGGGCCTCGCCGTGCTCGGCGGCGAGTTGGGCGCGGAAACGGGGGAGCGGATCGGCTGCGAAGAAAGAGTCGGCTTCGCCCGGTTTGAGATAGTCGCAGGTGTCGTAGGCGGCGTGGCCGCGCAGGCGCAGGACTTGGGCTTCGATGAGGACCGGACGGCTTTGGCTGCGCGCTTTCTCGATGGCGGCGCAAAGGGTGGTGAGAGCCGTTTTAGGATCGGTGCAATCGAGGCGGAAGCCTTCGATGCCGTAGCCGGCGGCACGTTGCCAGAGCTCGATGTTGGCGGAGAATTGCTCCGAGACGGGCGTCGAGTAGGCGTAGCGGTTGTTTTCGATAACGAAGACGATGGGCAGGGAGAGCACCGCGGCGAGATTGAGCGACTCGTGGATGTCGCCTGTGCTGGAGGCGCCGTCGCCGAAGAAGGTGAAGCCGACGGCGGTGCGGCCCTGGCGACGCTGGGAATCGGTCATGCCGAGGACGTGCGAGCACATGGAGCCGAGGTGGCTGATCATGGGCAGGGATCGGTTGGCCGGGTCGCCATGGTGCACGTTGCCCTCGCGTGCGTGCGTGGGGCTGCCGGCGTTGGCAAAATACTGGTTGAGGTGCTCGCAGAGGTGGCCGCTCCAGATGAGGTGCCCGCCGAGGCCACGATGGGAGAACGAGACGACATCGGTGCTCTTGTCGGCGAGGAGGGCGAGGGGGACGATGAGGCCTTCGTTGCCCTGGCCGCCGGTGACGGTGCCCTTGATCAGGCCCTGGCGAAAGAGGTCGAGGATGCGGTTGTCGGCCAGGCGGGAGAGTGCCATCCAGGCGAATACGCGCAGGTGCGTTTCGGCGGGAGCTTTATCGATATCCGCAGCGCGCACGTCATGGTTGGCCAAGATCGCGGGAGGAAGGGGAAAAGGCATTGGGCGGAGGTTGGAAACCCGGTTGGCGGGGGACGAGGAAAAAGTCACGCCCCTCGGCTTGGGAGATCACAGGGGGTGTACCTGCCCGGGGCGCATGACCTGCACGGTGTGGCCGCGTGCAGCGGCTGCGCGGGCAAAGGCGTGCGCGTCCTGCCGGATGTGCGGCCAGGTGTCGTAGTGCATCGGGAGGGCCAGTGTGGGATTCAACCAGTCGAGCGCGTCAAGGGCATCGTCGGGCCCCATGGTGTAATTATCGCCGATTGGGAGCAATGCGAGGTCGAGACCACCCCGCGCGATGAGTTGCATGTCGGAAAACAGCGCGGTGTCACCGGCGTGGTAAATCCGGCGGCCTTCGAATTCGAGAAGGAGCCCGCAGGCGGTTCCGAGGTAGATGGGGGCGTGCGCGGGGCCGAGGCTTGAGGAGTGTTGGGCCAGGGTGAGTTTGAGCCGGCCAAAGGGGAAACGCCACGCGCCGCCGGGGTTGAGCCCATGGGTTTTCACGCCCTGAGTGGCGAAGTACTCGGCGATCTCGAAGTTGCCCACGATGGTCGCGCCGTGCCGTCGAGCCAGGGCCAGAGCGTCGCCGACATGGTCGTCATGCCCGTGGGTAAGCAGGATATAATCGCAGGAGAGCGACTCCGGGGTGACGCCGTCTGGACAGCCGGGGTTGTCGGTCAGAAATGGGTCGATGACAATGCGCGAGGCGGGCGTTTCGATGAGAAATGCGGAGTGCCCGAAGTAGGTGAGTTGCATTGGCCGGCCAGTCTGGCGGGCGTGGGCGAGGCCGCCAGCCTTTGATGTCGAAGAATTCGTGGTTGTCTTCGCTCGAAAATCTCCCGAGAAACCCCGCGACCTAACACACTTATTGATGGCTATCTCGTCCCCCTCCTCTGGCTCTTCCAACCGCCCCGGCCAGTATCAACGGCGTTACACAAGCAACGATCCGTTTGCCAACATCCGCCGCAACGCGCGCATCCGAGTCCCCGAGATCCGGGTGATTTCGCCTGAAGGCACCCAGCTGGGAGTGCTGCCGACGGCCAAGGCGCTGGCGCTGGCACAGCAGTTCAACCTCGACCTCGTGGAGGTGGCGCCCAACGCCAATCCGCCGGTATGCCGCATCATGGATTTCGGCAAGTACGTGTACGAGGAACAGAAGAAGCAGAACCACGTGAAGTCCACCGCCAGCAAGATCAAGGAGATCGAGCTGACCGCGCGCATCGCGCCCAATGATTTCATGACCAAGATCCGCCACGCCGAGGGGTTCCTCGACGAGGGATCGAAAGTCAAAGTGCGCCTGAAGTTCCGCGGCCGCGAGCTGGCGCATCCCGAGATCGGATTTGGTGTGGTGAAACGCGCCATTGATGAGCTCGCAGGGATGGGCCATCCGGACAGTGAGCCGAAGCTCCTGGGCAAGCACATCAACCTGATGATTTCGCCGCTGCCGGCGAACAAGCGGAAGCCGAAGTATTTTGTCCGCGAGGAATCCGAGCCCGGTGCCGAGGCTCCGAAGCAGGATTAACTCACGCTGGAGCCCCGACGCCGTGCGCCGTGTCGTTCCCTATCTGGCAGGCGCATGCTGGGCGCTGGTGATTTGTGCGGCTGCCGATGTCTCGGCGGCTCCCTTGTCCCGTCCGTCGCGGCCAGGCGAGCGGCCCGCTGCCGTCCGTCCGGCCCCTCCGCGCTCCACGGTTGCGGAGTCGGCCGGAGTCGCGGCGGTCGGAAACAAACGCGCCTCGTCGGCCAAGCGAAACAAGGCCGCCGAGACGATGGATGTGACGGTGTTCGCCCGACAGCACGGATTGACACTTCAGTGGCTTGAACCGGGAAAGCGTTTTCAACTGAAGGGCAATGGGGCGTCGGTCGAGTTCGAGGTCGGCTCGCGCGAATTTGCCATCAACGGCGCGCGGGCATTTTTGGGTGAGGCCATCCGCATGCCGGAGAAAAAGGCACTCATCAGTCGCATCGATGCGGCGCGATTTGTCGGGCCGATGTTGCGACCGAGTGCGGCAGGGCCGGCGCCGGCACTACGCATCATCGCGCTTGATCCTGGTCACGGCGGACGCGACTCCGGCAAGGTAAACCCGCGGCTGAAGGTCAGCGAGAAGACGCTGACGCTCGATATGGTTAATCGCATGAAGCCGCTTTTGGAAAAGCAAGGGTACCGTGTGGTGCTCACGCGGACGGAGGACCGGTTTGTCGAACTGGCCGAGCGCGCCGAGATCGCCGACCGCGCCGGGGCCGATCTGTTTATCAGTGTGCATTTCAACTCGGTGGAGTCCGGCGCGGAACGAGTGACCGGAGTCGAGGTGTTTACGATGACTCCACAGCATCAGCTGTCCACCGATCAAAATCCGGACAGCCAGGCCTCGAAGGCCAATCCCGGTAATCTGTACGACGGGTGGAATGCGGTGCTCGGCCATTGCCTGCACAAGGCGATGCTCGACGATATGAAGGTCCCTGATCGCGGCCTCAAACATGGCCGGCTCGCGGTGCTGCGACTCTCGTCCTGTCCGGCCGCCTTGGTCGAGGCGGGCTATCTGTCCCATCCGGACGAGACGCGCAAACTCATGAAGCCCGCCTACCGGCAGCAAATCGCAGAGGCGTTGGCTGATGGTGTGCGCAACTATGCACGCGCGCTGGAGTCGGCCCGCAAGAAGCGTTAATCGACAAAAAACACCCGCCACGAAACGGGCGGGTGTTTGAAGTGTGCAGGCCGGCGGGTGACCGCGGGGATGATCAGAGCTTGTCGACGATCTTGTCGGCGAGCCCGTACGCGATGGCCTCTTGGGCGTTGAGGTAGAAATCGCGGTCAGTGTCTTGGGAGATCTTTTCCAAGGGCTGGCCGGACGCGGCGGCGAGGATGCCGTTGAGCTCGTGGCGGAGTTTTTCCATCTCCTGCGCCTGGATGTTGATATCGGTTGCCGGACCAGTGAAGCGCCCGGAAATGAGGGGCTGATGGATGAGGACGCGCGAGTGCGGGTAGAGGAACCGGCGTCCTTTGGGGGCGGCGCTGAGAAGAATCGAGCCCATCGAGGCCGCCATGCCGGTGACGACGACGTTGATGGGGGAGCTGATCAGTTGAATGGTGTCGTAGATCGCCATGCCGGCGGTGATGGAGCCGCCGGGGGTGTTGATGTAAAAGGTGATGTCTTTTCCGGGGGCGACCGCCTCGAGGTAGAGCAGTTTTTCGGTGATGTCCTTGGCGGTCGCGTCGGTGACTGCGCCCCAGAGGAAAATTTTACGCTGGGCGAGAAACTTTTTGGCCATCATCGCGGCGACGGGGCTGGCTTCTTTGCCGCCGCACTTCTCCTCGTCTTCGTCGTTATCGTCGTCGTCCGAATAGGATGGGGCGGTTGAAGCGAGAGGGGACTGATAGTGGTCGAAGGACATGATGCGCGTAGATTGTGGGGAGTCGGTCGGTTGACAAGTGCGCAGCGCACGCGGCGTGGCAGACCTTGTGGGGCATTTTTCTAGGGTTTTTGCTGATTACGCTAAAGGTTTTCCCTTATGCGCCGATGAAACGCCCGAAATGGACGCATTGTCGGCTGTGCATGGATGTCCCGATAGTACTTCGCGACGCATTGAGGCCGTTGCGCAGGAGCTTGGTTATCTGCCCTCCGCACCGAGGATTCTGCCTAAGCTGCGTCAATTGCTTTGCGATGCCAACTCGCCTCTGCGGGACATCGTGATGCTGATCAAGCTTGATGCGGGCATCGTCTCACGGGTGCTCCACGTGGCCAATAGCGTGTATTACAACAAAACCGGCGAGCGTTGCCTGGCGGTCGATGAGGCAATCGGGCGGGTGGGGTATGATCAGATTTACGAGATGGTTTCGTATGCGGCCTCCTCACAGCTGCTGGCCCGGCCGTTGGTGGTGTATGGAATCGAGGCCGATGAGCTGTGGAATTTTTCGGTGGCGGGGGCGCTCGCGGCAGAGGCGATTGCCGGGGCGGTGGGCGAAGATCGCGGCGTCGCTTACACGGTGGGGCTTTTGCACTGCGTAGGCATGGTGGCCATCGAAGAATGGGCCATGCACCATCAGTATAGCCTGACGCTCGCCAGCCATGGCATGCCCGAGGAGTACACGGCCGGCGAACGCGCAGCGATGGGTTTCACCCAAGCCGATATCGGCGCCGCCCTTCTGGCACGGTGGGATTTTCCGCCGGAGATGGTGGATCCGGTCCGGTATCAGTACGCTCCGCGGGAGTGCCTGAGCCACGGACGGATGGCGAGTATCCTCCATGTCGCGAAATGGGTCCGTGGAATGGCGTGCGAGGATGGAGGCATGCCGCCACTGCCAGATGCTGGAGTCTTGCGTTTGCTTGAGATCGAGTCGGGACAGTTGGTGCGGATGGCTGGGGGAATCCGATTAAAATTACTTACATTGCGGCATTTGCTGGAATCCCAGTAAGCTTTTAGCCTTCAAGGCCGATAAACCAAAGAGCATGGCTTCCGTTCCCGAAGCGCCTTCAGTGCATGTTTGCAGTTCGCCCGAACAACTTGTGCGGCAGCTCAAGGCGCTCCCGCCTGTCCCCAAGATCATGCTGCGGCTGCAGCCGATGCTCGCCGACTGCAACACGGACATCAACGATGTCGCCAATCTGATCCGCTTGGAGCGTTCGCTGGCCGCGCGACTCATTCAGGTGAGCAACAGCGCCTACATGGGGCTGGGGTCGCGGGCGCGAAGCGTGGAGGAAGCCATCAACCGCCTCGGATTCCGCGAAGTCCGCCGGATCGTCTCCGTGGTGATCGGCATGCACATCATGGAAAAGCCGCTCCCGGCCTACGGCATCGACGCGCGCGATCTGTGGCGCCAATCGATCGCGTGTGCGATCGCGGCCGAACTGTTTGCGCCCAACATGGGCGAGGATGGGGATGCGGCGTACACGTTGGGGTTGTTGCACAGCGTCGGCATGGTGGTCGTCAACGCTTGGGCGGCCATGGTCGCCCCGCAGACGCGCCTCGCTTCCCAGGGGTACCCGGATGACTGTACACAGGCCGAGCGCGCCTTGCTCGGCTTTACCAACGCCGATACCGGCGCCGAGCTTTTGCGCATGTGGGATTTTCCCGATTCGGTGGTCGATCCGGTGCGCGCACAGTACCAACCGGTGCTCGCGTCGACGCAGCCGCAGCTCGCGCACCTGCTGCTCGTCTCGCGCTGGATGAGATCGGCGGTCTGCGATCCGGCCATGCCACAGGTGATGCCTGACCCGCGGAGCATGAGCGTCGTCGGCGTGGATGAATCCGCGTTGCGCGACGCCGTCGGGCTTGTGCGCGAGCGGCTCGATGAGGCGACGAAACTGCTCGAACCGAGCTGAGTGCCGAAATCGTTCTGAGGCTTCCCACTTGCCGGCGCGTGGTGTGTCTGCAAAACGCTAGCCATGCCCACCGCTGTCTGCCCCACGATCCTCGTTGTCGACGACGAACGGGCCATTGCGGACACGGTGGTGTACGCCCTGCGCACCGAGGGATTCTCACCCGAGTGGTGTGGCACGATTTCGGCGGCGCGCGACCGGCTGGGCAAGGGCACGCCGGCGCTCATGGTGCTGGATGTGGGATTGCCTGATGGCAACGGATTCGATTTCTGCCGGGAGCTTCGCAGGCAGCATCCGCAGCTTCCCGTGATCTTTCTGACTGCGCGCAACGAGCTCATCGATCGGGTGGTCGGGCTCGAAATCGGGGGCGACGATTACCTCACCAAGCCCTTTTCACCGCGGGAGCTGACGGCGCGGGTGAAGGCGGTACTGCGTCGCCCTCCGATCATCGCCGCGCCGGCCTGTGCGGCCACGGCCCATGCGGACGCTTCGACGACTTGGGCCGTCGATGAGGGACGCTGCCGGATCAGCTATCGAGGCACCGCGCTCGATCTCACGGCGACTGAGTTTCGGCTGCTCCGTGCGCTGGTGGCGCAGCCCGGGCGCGTTTTCACGCGAGACCAGTTGATGGAAGCGGCGTGGAGCGATCCGGGGGCGAGTGTCGATCGCACGGTTGATGCCCATGTGAAAACTCTGCGCGCAAAACTGCGTGCGGGAGGCGCGACCGAGGATCCGATTCAGACGCACCGGGGATTGGGGTATTCACTGCGGGAGGATTTGTGAGCCTCCGTCTTCGGCTCGTCGCGCTGCTGATAGGGATTTTCGCACTGGGCGAGTGGATGGTGGTGCGTGTCGTCCTTGCGGAGGTGCGCCCGCGCTACCTTGAGAGCATGGAGGAGTCGCTGGTGGATGCCTCCCGGCTGCTGGCGGCGATGCTGGAAACGCAATTGCGCGATGGTGCCCTCGACGTGGCTGCCCTGCGCAAGGCCGATACCGCGGCACGGCGGGAGGCGTTTTTCGCGCAGATCTACTCGCTGCAGAAGACGCAGATCGATTTGCGCGTGTATGTGACCGATGCGGCCGGGCGCGTGGTGTTCGATTCCGACGGTGGCCGCGCGGAAGGGGCGGACTACTCGAAATGGCGCGATGTGCGCCTGACGTTGCAAGGCGAGTATGGCGCGCGCGCGACCGAGGTGGAGCCGGGCGATCCAGAGTCGCTCATGCTCTACATCGCGGCGCCGATCCGGCACCGTGGCGACATCGTCGGGGCGCTTTCGGTGGGAAAACCCACGCGGGCGATCGGCGGGCTCGTCGCCTCGGCGCAGCGCCGGCTGCTCTACTACGCGGTGGGCGGCGGTCTCGGGGTGCTGCTCGTGTTATTGCTCACGGCGCATTGGGTGATCGTTCCAATCGAGCGGTTGACCGAGTACGCGAGGGCGGTGCGCGATGGCAGGCCTGCGGCGCTCCCGTCCTTACCCGGGCGCACGCTCCGGGTATTGGGCAACGCGTTTGCTGAGATGCGGGAATCTCTGGAGGGGCGGCAGCATCTGGAGCGGACGACGCAGGCGCTGGCCCATGGCATCAAGGCCCCGCTCGCGGCGGTGCGTGGTGCGGCCGAATTGTTGGGCGAGGAGATGCCGCTGGAGGAACGGCGGCGGTTCGTCGAAAATCTGCGTGCGGAGTCTGGACGGATCGAGCAGATCGTCGATCGCCTGCTGCGGTTGACTGCGCTTGAGGCACGGGGAGCGCTCCAGACGCGCGAGCGGATCGATTTGGGCAGGCTCGCCGATCAGACGGCCGAGACTTTTCGCACCCCGGCGGAGATGGCTGGAGTGGAGTTGCGACTCGAATGCGCTCCCGTGGTGGTGTGTGGTGATCGGCAGCTTTTGCAGGAGGCGTTGGCAAACCTCATCCAAAACGCGGTGGAATTTTCGCCGCGGGGTTGCGCCGTGGTCATCGGGGTGCATGCCGAGGATGGCCAGGCATGCGTGACGGTGGCCGATGGAGGGCCGGGCGTGCCGGAGTATGCGCTCCCGCGTGTTTTCGAGCGGTTTTATTCGCTGGAGCGTCCGTCGAGCGGGAGAAAGAGCACGGGGTTGGGGCTCTCGCTGGTGCGCGAGATCATACACCTGCACGGTGGCGAGGTGACGCTGGAGAACCGCCGGGAGGGCGGCGCGCTGGCGACCTTGCGTTTGCCCGTGGCTTGAGCCCGGGATTCTGGGCAGCCGGGCGGCTCAGGCCCCGCCGGGCGTGCCGGCGAGGACCGCTTTGTTTTTCGCAAACATCGCGGCAGCCTGCGCGCGGCGCGTGACCTCCAACTTGTCGAACATGTTGGCCAGATAGTTCTTCACGGTCTTCTCGCTGAGGTTGAGGGCCATCGCGACTTCCTTGTTGGTTTTTCCCTCTGCAATGAGGGCGAGGACGCGCTGCTCCTGGGGCGAGAGTGAGGCGAGCGCCTGCACGTCATTGTTACTCCCGCTTTTCACCATGCGCATCACGCGGCTGGTCACGGCTGGATCGAGGATGGATTTGCCGGCGGCGACATCTCGGATCGCCTGCGAGAGCGCGCGGGCATCGACCTCTTTGAGAAGGTAGCCGTGGGCCCCGCAGCGGATGGCCTGGTCCACCAAGGAATCGTCGGCGACGGAGGTGAGGACGAGGACACGTGTCTCGGGGAGGTGCTTGAGGATGCTGCGGCAGGCGTCGAATCCGGTGCCGTCGGGCAGACGGATGTCAAGGAGGACGACCTGGGGTTTCACGCGGCGGCAAGTCTCGACCGCCGAGGCCACGTTGTGGGCATCGCCCACGATTTCCATCGAGGGATCGGCGCCGATGAGGGCGCGGAGTCCCATGCGGACGACTTCGCTGTCGTCCACGATCACAAGGCGGATGGGGGCTGGAGTGTCGTTTGTCATGCCGTCGGTGGTTCGAAAATTGGGAGAGTGAGGACGAGGCGGGTGCCTGCGCCAAGATGACTTTCGACCCTAATATCGGCACCGAGCGTCGCCGCACGAGCCTGCATATTGCGGAGCCCGTGGCCGCCTTCCCGAAGCGTGGTGGTGTCAAAGCCCCGGCCGTTGTCCTGTACGAGGATGGCGACGGATTGCTCGGATTTTAGGAGGCGGACGGTAAGGGCGGTGGCCTGGCCGTGGCGCAGGGCGTTGCTGACGGCTTCGCGCAGGATCTGGATCAGTTCGCGGTCCTGCTCCAGCGTGAGGGCGGCGGCGGCCTCTTCGTCGAGGCGCAGGTCGATGCTCACATCTCGGCCGGCGCGGAGCTCGTCGAGGAGGGCGTGGATGGATTGTTTGAGACCGGAGCGGCGGAGAGAGTCCTCCGTGAGCCCACCGATGAACTGGCGGACTTCGCGGATGGTGCCGTTGATCGCGCCGAGGGCCTGTTCGAGTTGTTTGTCGGCCTTGTCGGGCGCGGTTCCGAGGGTGCGACGTGCAGTCTCGACGGTGAGACCGGCGGCATAGAGCGACTGGATCAATCCATCGTGCAGGTCGCGCCCGAGGCGGATTTTCTCCTCGAAGGACTGCGAGAGGAGTTGCTGGTTGAAGCGCAGGTCCTCCTCGGTGCGCTGACGTACGGTGCGCTCTTCCTTGAGCTCGGCATTTTGGGCCACGGTGGTTTTGGCGAGTTGCTCCAATCCGAGCATCTCGGCTCGCATGGAGGTAAAGGGGAGACTGGCGGCGGTGGCAGCGTTGCGCTGGCGCAACCACAGGAGGATGGCCCATGTAACCAAAGCGAAGATCGCGACCAGAAAGACGCCGAGCAGTTGGAATGCGATTCGATGGTTGAGCAGGACCGAGCCGCTGGCCGTGAGAGGAAAGTAGCCACGCAGAAGGTATGACGGTGCGCTGGAGGCCGGTGGCACGTAGTCCACGATGATTTGTTGGCCATCGTGTGGGGCGTGTGGAGCGGGAACGGCCAAGCGCGAGATCTCGCCACCGAGCACGTCGCCGACGATTTGAAAATCGAGTTCGTCCCAGTTTGCGAGGGGCTTGGTGTGCAGGGAGACGGCTTGGGCGAGGCGGATGGCCATTGCCCGTTCGGCATCGGCCTTGGCACTTTTGGCTTCGTGACGCAGCCATGACTGTGCCGCCACGGCCACAATCAGGATGACCGAGAGCATGACGATGGTGAGGCCGAGCAGACGGTTAAATGGGTTCATCCTTCGTGGGGCGGGGCGATTACGCGCCGGAGTGTGCCTGAGGGGATGATGGCGTCAAAACTTTCGACATTGGCGGATGAGCCGTTTTCGTTAGCTAGCTCAACTCATGAAGTCGTTTTATATCACCACTGCGATCGATTATGTGAACGGTTCGCCGCACCTCGGCCACGCGTACGAGAAGGTGCTGACGGACGTCATTGCCCGGTTCCGGCGGTTGATGGGCGACAAGGTCCATTTCCTGACGGGCGTCGACGAGCACGGTCAGAAGGTCCAGCAGAGCGCGCGCAAGCGCGGCATCCCGCCCCAGCAGTTCTGCGACGAGGTGTCCCAAGAATTTCGCAACCTGTGCGCACGGCTGAACATCTCCAACGACGACTTCATCCGCACCACCGAGCCGCGCCACAAGTCGGTCGTGCGCGATGCGCTCCAGAAGCTCTTTGACCGCGGCGAGATTTACCGCGCCGACTACAAGGGCTTTTACAGCACGCGCCAGGAACAGTTCCTCCAAGAGAAAGACCGCCTGCCCAATGGCGCCTGGCCAGAGATTTTCGGCGAGGTCACCGAGATCACGGAGAGCAACTATTTCTTCAAGCTGAAGGCCTATCAGCCGTGGCTCATCGAGTTTCTCCAGCAGAACGAGAACTTCATCTTCCCGCGGTACCGCCAGAAACAGGTGCTCGAATTCCTGAAGGAGCCGCTCAACGACCTGTGCATCTCGCGTCCGCGCGAGCGCCTGGAGTGGGGCATCGCGCTGCCGTTCGACGAAAACTACGTCACCTACGTCTGGTTCGACGCGCTGTTGAACTATTACTCCGCCGTCGCCGACAAGGGGCTCTGGCCTGCCGATTTCAACGTGATCGGCAAAGACATCCTCGTGCCGCCGCACGCCGTGTACTGGCCGATCATGCTCAAGGCGATGGGCCTGCCGCCGCCGAAGTCCCTGCTCGTGCACGGCTGGTGGCTGCAAAGCGGCCAGAAAATGTCGAAGAGCTCCGGCAACGCCGTCAACCCGCTCGATCTCATCGATCAATTCGGTGCGGATGCGTTCCGCTACTTCCTGATCCGCGAGATGAACGTCGGCCAGGACAGCGAGTTCACCCTCGAGCTCTTCCTGAGCCGCTACAATAGCGACCTCGCCAACGACCTCGGCAATCTCGTCAACCGCACGCTCAACATGACCAACCGCTTTGGCGGTGGCGTCGTGCCGGCGGCGGAGATCGTCGAAGACCCCGAGCGCGAATTGCACGAGCTCTGGGAAAAGACGCGCACCGAGGCGCTGCCTTTGTGCGAGGGCATGCAGTTCCATAGCGCGCTCGACCGCGCCTTCACCTTCATCAAGGCGATCAACGCCTACATCGAGAAACGCGCGCCGTGGAAGCTCGGCAAGTCGACCGAGGCCGCCGACCAGGCTCGCCTGCGCACCTCGCTGGCCACGATGGCCGAGTCGTTGCGCCTCGGCTCGACATTGATCCAGATGGTCATGCCGACGACCACGCAGAAGATCCACGCTGCGCTGGGCTACACGCCGGGCTCCGGCTGGGCCGACGAACTCGTCTGGGGCTCGCGGTTGACCGGCTGCAAGGTCGAAGCCGGGCTCGTGCTCTTCCCGCGTCCGCAACCGGCCGCGCCGAAGGCCTGAGCCACACCACGGCGAAGCGCCGCCAAGGGAATCCCCGTGCGACTTTTGCCACTCGATCCAGCCGCCAACGCCTCCGCCGAGGCGTTGCGCGGTTTCTTGGAACAGTGCCGGCAGGCGGCGATCCAGGCCGGGCGCGAGCAGCTCGTGAGCATCTCGATGGAGGTCGATGCGCTCGATCCGCTCGCGGTGCTCGAGTCCATCTTCGAGCCGGCGGAGAAACACTTCTACGTCGAGCGTCCGTCCGAACATCTCGCGGTCGCCGGAGCCGAGGAAGCGGTGAGCTTCACCGCGAGCGGCACGGATCGCTTCGCGGCCTGCCAGCGCTTCATCGACGAGACGCTGGCCAACACGCTCGCGGTCGGCGACCAGAGCGCGCCGTTTGCCGGCCCGCATTTTTTCTCCGCGTTTACGTTCGCGCCATCGGTGGAAGCGGGTGAACCGTTCCCGGCGGCGCAGGTGTTTGTCCCCCGCTGGCAGGTTGGGTGCCGCGATGGGCGCACGACCGCGGTGGCCAATCTCTTGATTGGCGCAACGACGCCTGTCGCTCCGCTCGCGGAACGCGTCTGGCGGGCGCATGCGAAGTTTCATGCCTTCGACTACGCGGCGCCCACGTTTGCGCCGCTGCCGGAATCGCCGGTGATCGTGTGCGATGACTCGGCGCAGGCGGCGGCATACGCCGAGGCCGTCCGGCAGGCGCTGAAGTTGGAGGCCGCATCGGCCTTCACCAAAATTGTCTTAGCCCGGACGCGCGATCTGCGCACTTCGACGGGACTGCACCCACTGCGTGTGCTCAACGGGCTTCGCGCGCGTTTTGCCGACTGCTATGCGTTCTCCGTGGCTAATGGCGCGGGGCAGAGCTTCATCGGCGCGAGCCCGGAGCGGCTCCTGCGTGTCGGCGCCGGGGTGATGACGACCGAGGCGCTCGCAGGCTCCGCTCGGCGTGGCGCCACTGCCAGCGAAGATGCCGCGCTGGGCGGCGCGCTGTTGCACAACGAAAAGGACGTGCGTGAGCACCGGCTGGTGCTCGACTCGATCCTGCGTCGGCTGGCCCCGCTAGGGATCGCGCCCGAGTGCACGGCGCGGCCGTCGCTCCTGCGGCTCGCCAATGTGCAACACCTGCATGTGCCGGTGCGGGCCGCGCTGCCGGCCGGTGTTCGATTGCTGGATGTGCTGGCGCGGCTGCACCCGACGCCCGCCGTGGGAGGCACGCCCCGTGAGGCCGCGTTGCCGCACATACGCGAGTTGGAGGGCTTTCCTCGCGGGCTCTATGCCGGCGCGCTCGGCTGGGTGGACGCGCGCGGCGACGGCGAGTTTTTTGTCGGATTGCGCTCGGCCCTGATCGATGGGCCACAGGCGCGACTTTATGCCGGTGCCGGGATCGTGGCCGGTTCGCAGCCAGAGAAGGAACTGGCCGAAACCGATTTGAAGTTCCGCGCGATGCAGGACGGGCTGCTCGCCTGACCGAGCGTTTCAGAACATCGCGATGGCTTCGAGGCGACGGCGGTAAAGTGCGCCGATCACCGCCGGAGAGAAACGGCCTTCGATGGTCATTCGGGCTTCGAGGCCGAGGCCTTCGCGCAAGGTACGATCTTCGAAGATGCGTCGCATCCACCATGCCGCGTGCTCGGTGTCCGGTTCGGCCCAGGTCGCGCCTTGCGCATAGGGACCATAGTGGCGTTGCAACGTTTGCAACTGGTAGTGCACGGGGCAGCCGTTGGTGGTCGTGAGGTATTCGGATGTCGCCGACCAGTCGGTGGCGATGACGGGTTTGCCGAGATACATGCATTCGGCGACCGCGAGCCCGAAACCCTCGGCCCGGTGCAGAGAGATGAAGCAGTCGCAGGCCGCCTGGAGCTGGTAGGTCTGCGCGCGCGAAAGCGTCTCCGTGATGAAGGTGACGTGCGGCAGATTGGCGACGGCGGCCTGAAGGGCGGCAAAGTCGGCTTCGTTGCCCGCGAGATTGTGGACCTTGATCACGAGGCCAGCACCGCGCTCGGCGAGGCCGGAGGCGCGAAACGCCGTCAACGCTGCCTGCGGATTCTTGCGCGCCGAGTACGAGTTGAGGTCGTAGAGGAAGAGGAAAAGAAACCGGTCTTCCGGCAGTCCGAACTGGGCGCGGCAGTTGCCGTCCGGGCGCGCGAAGGCGATCGGGTGCGGCATCGTAAACACGGGGAGCGGCACCTTCGGGGCAATGGCGTGGCGGACAAACTCGCTGGGGCACCAGATCTCGTGGAAGTAATCGCACGCCGGGATCCAGGCATCGGGAAACTCGGGAAGTTCCCATGCCCAGTAGGCGACGTTGTATTTCCCCTTACGGAAGGCGGCGCCTTGGTGGTGATCGAAATCGTGCGCGGCGGGCGGGTCGATGTGGACGACGTTGACCGGGTAGGGATTGTCGGGCCGGAGACGTGCGGCGTAGGTCTGGTCGCTCTGCGGATTTTTGCAGTGGAGCTTCAGCGGCACGAGCGCCGTCGGCAGCTCTGCGGCATCGGCGGCGCGGACCATGCAGCGGGCGCTTTCACCGATGCCGAGGTCGGCCGCAAGGAAGCCGACGATGTTGAGGCCGATGGGCGTGTGCTTTCGAACAAAGGCCGGCGAGAGTTCGGCGTGCCTGCGGGAAAAATCAAAGATGAGTTCGCCTGAGGTGGTTTCGATGCGCTGGAGCCGCAGTTGGCGATTGGCGGTCTGCCGGCGGTAGTGTTGGATGGATGGATTGCCGGTGATGCGTGCGGCCCAGGCGAGGAAGTTGGTCCATGCGACGCCGAGCAGGCGGAGGCGGATCGGATGGCGTTTTGCGAGGACGGCGCGAGAGAGCGTGAGCTCCATGGTCCAGTTGCCAGGTCCCGAGGGGATCATGCGGCTCTGGCAGCGCTCGCCGACAAAGCATGCCAGACCTGGAAAAGTCGGGGTTGCGGTACCAGCCTCGGGATGCTGGCGGCATTCGCCGACGAGGCGGATGGACAGGTCGGCGTCTTCCTCCCAGTTCGGGAGATAGATGCGGGCTTCGTCGCGGAGCCAGACCGAGCCTTGGTCAAACTCGTCGTAAAACAGCCCGTCAAAACCAGCGCGTGGGCGCTGGGTGCGCGGAGAGATGTTTTCACGGTTGGCAGGCATAGGGACGATTCAAAGTCGGGCGTCGAGGTTGGGCGACGTGAAAAATGCGACGTTCAGGTGTCGCAGGCGAAGGTTTCCGAGGGCGCCGCTTCGCAGTTGGGACGTGCGATGACTTCGGGGTAGGGCTCGGGCGAAAAGGCTTTTTGGCCGTCGGCCAGCAGGTGGCGGTCGCAGACGGCAAAAAGCTCGGCGGCGGTCAACGCCCGCCGCATGTCGATGATGAATGCGCCATGAGGGTCCACGCTTTGGCCGACGAAGTTGAGGTACTTCTTCATTTTGCTGACGTGAGCGCGCTCGGGGACGCCTTCGGTGCGCGTGGCGTAGAATAGGCGTTCCACGTAGTCGCGGACATCGGCGAGCGTGACGCGTGTGACGGGCTGCCCGGCGAACTGCTCGCGACAGTGGCGGAAAATCCAGGGATTGCGGATGGCGTGGCGGCCGATCATCACGCCGGCGGCGCCCGTCGTCGCGAGCACGCGTGCGGCTTTGGGTGCCGAGGCGATCTCGCCATTGGCGAGCACGGGGCAGCGGACGCGGGTGACGGCGTGTGCGATGGCGTCGTAGTGAACCTCGCTCCGGTACATCTCCTTCACGGTGCGCCCGTGGACGCTGAGCAGATCGACTTTGTGTCGGGCGACGAGTTCGAGAATCCGGTCGTAGTGCGCGGTGTCCGCGAATCCGATGCGCATCTTGACGGTGAAAAGACCGGGCACGGCGGCACGGAGCGCACCGAGGATCTCATCGATGCGGCCGGGTTCGCGGAGGAGGCCGCCGCCCACGTTTTTCTTGTAAACCTTGGGGGCGGGGCAGCCGAGGTTCAGATCGATGCCGGCGATGGGATGGCGCAGGAGGACTTCGATCGTGCGCGCGAGGTACGTGACGTTTTCCCCGATGAGCTGGGCGAAGACGGGCCGGCCGGTGTCGTTTTCGTCGATGCTGCGGAGGATGTGCGCCTCCGGGCGGGACTGCGCGTGGACGCGCAGAAACTCGGTGAAGAAGTAGTCGGGGGCTCCGTAATGCGCCATGACGCGCATGAAGGCCAGATCGGTGACATCCTGCATCGGCGCCAAGGCCGTGATGGGCTGTCCCGGAACCAGCGTCGGAGGCAGTCCGGCGTGGGGGTCAGGCTGCATTTCAGCGCTTATCCTCGTCGTCCTCGTCCTTGTCTTCGTCGTCCGAATCGGTGTCCTCGTCGGATTCAGAGTCTGAGTCGGGGATGTCGTCGTCTTCGTCTGGCTGCGGGGCGTTTTCGGCGGCCTGCTGCATGAGGACGCGCTCAAGGATTTCGGTCATGTCCTCGACGGTCGTGAAGACCTTTTGGGCGACGTAAATGGGGCGGCCAGACTGGAGGGCGAGTACGATCGAGTCGCTGGGGCGTGCGTCGATTTCGAGGAGTTTTTTCCCGAGCTCGTTCTCCATCGAGAGCAGTATGCGTGCGAAAAACGTGGCCTCCTCGACGTGGTTGATGAGGACGTGTTCCAATCGCGCGCCGAGGCCGAGCAGAATCTGGCCGATAAGGTCATGCGTGAGCGGGCGTTCTTTTTTCACACCGCTGAGCGCCATCTGGATGGCGCCGCCGACGGCGTGATCGACGTAGATCACGAAAGTTTTGTCTTCGTTGCCAAGGAACACGGCACAGCCGTTGGCGGTGGGCATCACGCCTTTGATCGTGACGGCGACGACGTCGGGATTCATGGGGGAGACGCTTGGCGGGAATGGCGGGAGCGCAAATGCAATTTGCGCCTACTCGAAGCCGAGGAGCGAGATGCCCCAAGTGCGGGCCTGCTGGAGGACGGCGGGCTTATCGAGCATGATGACGCGACCGGTTTCGAGCGCGGCGGCGGAGAGTCCGGCGTCGTGCATGGTTTCGAGTGTGCGCAGCCCGAAGCAGGGGACGTCGAAACGGTAATCCTGGTGGGTTTTGACGGTCTTAACGAAGAGCGAGCCGTCGGTTTTAAACCCACCTGCGCGGCGGAGCATCTCGTCGGTGCCTTCAAAGGCTTCGACGGCGAGAACGGTGCCTTTGCGGACGACGCAGCCCTGGCCGATGTCGAGCCGGGCGCACTCACGGGCGATGTGGATGCCGTGGTCGAGGTACTCGCGGTCGATGGGGAAACTGCGCCCGGTCATGCAGCCGGCCGTGGCCATTTGCTCGTCGAGAAATGCGCGGGCATCGAGCATGCGAATGCCGATCTGCTCGATTTCGGACGCGATGGCGCCGAAGATGGTCTCGGCATTGCGGCGCTTGAGGGAAAAGAGGATGCGGGCGGCTTTCAGGTCTGGGCGGACGTTGAAGAGTCGTCGCGGCGTGATCTGCCCGGCCATGAGGGCGTAGCCAGCGTCGAATTGTTTGAGCGACTTCAGCATTTTGCCGAGTTGGCCCACGATGATCGTGCGGCGTTCTTCTTCCGGGAAGGACTCGACGAGGTCCGGGCGTGTCTCTTCGGCAAACGCGATGAGGCGGATGGGGACACCTGCGCGGCGGATGGCCTGTGCCACCAGGACAGGGTAAAGGCCTTGTCCGGCGATGAGGGCGACCGGGCGGCGGGGATCAAAATCGGCAGGAAGAAACGCGGAGAGCACGCCGGAAGAGAAAATGCGGAAGGCCGAGTGGGAAAGGAGAAAACGTGCGGCGTGGATCAGCCGTGGGTGCCGTAGTATTTCTTGTAGCTCCGATAGTACCGGTAATTGGAGTAGTACTTGATACGCCTCGGGCTGAGCCCGTTGAGCACGATGCCGAGGACTTCGTTTTTGCCACTCAGGAGGAGCTTGGTGTAAAGTTGGATGTGCTTTCGGAGGGCCTTGTTGAAACGGCAGACATACACGATCTCGTCGGTGCGCTCGGCCAGGAGCAGCGAATCGGTGACGGCGCCGAGCGGAGGCGAGTCGACGACCACGAGCTCATATTGCTGTTTCAGGCGTTCCAAGAGCTGGGTGAACGCAGGGGTTTCCAACAAGGACGAAGGTGTCTTGGATCGGCCGCCGGAGCAGAGTAGGGAGAGATTTTCACCGAGCGAGATGATGCCGAGGTCGGGATTCTTCTGTGGCTCGACGGACAAGTCGGCCCCCTTTTCAAACCAGGTGATGATGCCGGCCTGGTTCGATTGTTTGAAATGCCGGTGCATCATCGGGCGGCGGAGATCGCAGTCGATCAGCAGAGTCCGGCGCCCATGGCGGGCGAAGCTGGCCGCGAGGTTTGCCGAGACGAGCGTCTTGCCCTCGCCGGGAATGGTGCTGGTGACGAGGATCGATTTTGGGAAATCGAGCTTCGAGTGGATCTTGACGGAGCTGTAGATGCTCAGGAAGGCCTCCAGCCCGGGCGATTGGCGGTGGTCGAGGACCATGCGGTACCGGTCGTCGTCGGGGGTGTCGGCCAGATCGGGGACGATGCCGAGCAGGGTGGTGCCGATGTAGTGCTCCACGTCCCAGGTGCTCTTGATGCGGTCGTCGATGAAGTTCAGGCCGATGGCGACGGCGAGGAAGAGGGCAACAAAGAGGAGGCTGCTGGTTCTGACGATGCGGCCTATATCTGGGGTGAAGGGGGCCCCGGCGGGGACGGCCCGGTCGAGCGGCTGGAGCGGGAGCTTTTCAAGGCTCTTGGTGGTCGTGGTCTGGTTTAGCCGGTCGAGGATATCGATGTAGTTTTTCTGGGCGACATCGGCCTGGTTTTTGAGGCTGTTGTATTCGCCTCGGAGGTCGCGGAGTTTGAAGAACTCGGTCTCCTGAAGTTGTTTTTCCTGCTCGAAGGTGCGCTCGGAATCGGTGGTTTTGGCCAGACGGCTTTTGAGGTCGGCGATGGCGAGTGATACCTGTTTGCCGAGTTGCTCCTGCGCAATGCGGAGCTTGTTCGCGATCTCGATCATGAGCGGGTGCCGTTCGAGGTAGCGCTCGCCGAGGACGGTTTGCGTGCGGGTGAGCTCGGCGATCTGGGCGTTGAGAGCCGGGATCTGGTCGTAGGTGGCGATGGCGGAGATTTCGAAAAGGTTACGCCCCTCCGTCTGGTAGGCCTCGATCTGCTTGACCTGGGATTCGAGTTCGAGGCGGGCGAGTCGGACTCGGGTGAGCTCGGTGCTGACGGTTTGGAGGCGGGCGTTGACCAGATTGGTGCTTTCGTCGAGCGAGACGAGTTTGTGAACCTCCATGAAGCGCTGAACCTGGAGGGCGGCCGCCTCCGACTCTTTGCGCAGGTCGTCGCTGCGCTTGCGGAGGAAGTCGGTCGCGTACTCGTTTTTCCCCATCGTGGAGTCCATGATCTGCTGCATGAACTGGTCGATGTAGCGGTTGGCGATCAATGCGGCGGCTTCGGGATCCTGGTGGTTGACCGTGACGCTGATGAGGAAGCTGTTTCGGACGGGGCTGGGGACCATCGAGCCGAGGGCAGCCCCCGCGGAAGGGGGCGTGGCGCCTGGCGAAAGTTTGGTGAGGAAGGGGCGCTGGAGAATCTTCACTTCCTGCGGAGAGAGCGAATTGACGACTCGCTGGCGCAGCTTGTCGCTTTTGAGGATTTCCAGGTAGGTGTTGATATCGAATTCCGACTGAACCTCGGGGCGAGTGACGCCCTCGGTTGCGACAATGCGGTCGGGCTTCTCAAATCGGAGCGTGGCACGGCTCTGGTACAGCGGGGTAGCCCGGGATTGATAGTAGCCGATACCGACGGCGACGAGGAGGGCAATGGGGAGGGCAATCCAGAGGCGCTCGCGCAAAATGATGAGGTAGTCGCGCAGTGTGCGCCGCTCGACGACCTCCTCGTCCTTGCCGGGGGAGTGGTGTGTGGATTTCGCAGAGACGTCGGCCATGGCGGTGTGGGGCGCGGGTTAAATGATGCGTTCGGGGACGTAGACGATGTCGCCGTCTTCGAGCTCAATGGAGCTTTCGCCGGGGTTGGCCTTCGATTTTCCCTTAATGAGGCTCTCGACGTCGACGACGATGGTTTGAGATTTTCCGTCGGGGCCGATGCGGGTGATTTTGACCTCGGTGCCCTTGGCGACATCGGTGAAGCCGCCCGCCTTGGTGACGAGGTCGAGGATGGTCATGGGGCTTTCGATCGGCAGGGGGTAGCGCGCGGGGGCGCGGACTTGGCCCATGATCGTGACTTCGCGAGGGGCATACTCCTCGACGTTCACAGTGACCTGCGGATTTCGGAGGTAGCGGTTATCCTGGTAGGCGGCCTCGATGGTGCGCTCGGCTTCGCTGATCGTTAGGCCTGCGACGCGCACGGATTGGACGAGCTTCAGATTGACGGCGCCGTTGGTGTCCACGCGTGCAATGGTGGAGAGGTCCTCCTCTTGGAAGATCGCGATCCGGAGTTTGTCGGTGTTGGCGATGCGATAGGGCCGGTTTTTTTTGACGGCGTCGTCCGCCGAGCCTGCTCCGTGGGCGCAAAGCAGGGCAGCCAACCAGCAAGTGGTCAGAAGGAGTCGGCGCAGCCAAGCGGAGAGGGTGGGGAATCGCATGGATGGAATCTAGAAGCGTGAATTGAGGGTGAGCGTGAGTGTGCGCCGGATGTAATCGGCGTACTCAAGCGTAGACCAGTTTTGATGCATGCCGTACGAGAGTGTAGCCTTGAAATGCTCGTTGAGCGAGTAATGCAGGCCGGTGCTGCCGCCGAGAAAGTCGTCGCTGCGGTTGGCCTGGAGCAGCCGGTCGAAGAAGCGGCTGTGGCCGGCGTAGAGGCTGGTAAAGGTGGAAATCTTGGCGGTGAGCGCGTAGTTGGCCTGGAGGCTGCCCGTGAGCGTGTCGGTGGAGCCGTCGGTCGCCGTGGTGCTGATGTCCTTGGAAATGGTCCCGGCGAAACTGAGCTTCTTGCTAGGCATCCATGTCAATTCGGTGGA
>ERZ795030.596-NODE-596-length-54222-cov-33.139088_pt1 | contig 54222 bp, 45 predicted proteins | sample MGYA00375122_ERZ795030 | MGnify/ENA primary metagenome ERZ795030 (study PRJEB30165, sample SAMN05720146) | activated sludge metagenome | isolation source: anaerobic digester from wastewater treatment plant | place: Japan | collected 2015-04-20 ... | reverse complement strand
AGAGCCTATCCGTGGGAGGAGCTTTTAGTCTCAGTTTTCCCTCGCGGGCTGCCCGCACAGCCCGGGAGTACAAGCTGGACCTCACGGCAGAATAGCCGCTGAACTCAATCCTGCAGGTTCGCTGGGATTTCCTGTTTTTTTTGATTGGATTCATATTACCTCTGCTCTTTCGTCATCGCGCGGCGCAGTTTGCCATCCTGAGGGCACCGAAGGACCAATCTATTCCACCACAAAGATGCTCCGCTTCGGCCTGTGCCCTTTAGGGTATCAACTTGATAAGTATTTCGTCACCGCGAGGAACGCAGCAACGCGGGGGTCTGCCTGTGGACTTTGAAAGGCAGCTTGCCGCGCCCCCTTTTGGATATTCTGAAACCAAAACTATTCCTGCGCCGGGGGACCTGCAATAACGAATCAGGCGTCGGCGCGAGCTCATTTTCGTCACCGCGAGCGCAGCAGGGCAATCTCCCTTTTCAGTTCGTCATCTTGAGTCACGCAGCGATGCCCCTCCTGGCAGAAAGACGCGCGGGGAGGTTGGGTAAGTCCCTGGCACCCTGTTCCGCACGCAAGCGGTCGCAAGGACGACAAAAAAACTCAGGTCATCTCAAGTTTCGTAAAAATTATTACTCCTGATGCGGCTTCCTTTCATAAATCCCTTGACAGAACACCCGCATACGTATATAGTACAGCCTGTTTAACTATTAAGTGAGGTTAATCGTGTCTGATACTTTATTCCCCCTGATGTATGCCTACGCGGAAAAGGCGACGAGGCTCTCGATGGCCGCGATCCACCAATTCAGCCTTGAGCATGAGCTTTCCGCGCCCCAACTAAAAGCCCTTTTTTTTCTTCAGGACTCGCCGCAAGCCACCATCAATAACGTTGCCGGTCATTTCGGGTTTTCCAAAGCCGCGGCTTCGCAAACCATAGACCGGCTGGTGGAACGCGGGCTGGTAAACCGGCAAATTGACCCCGATGACCGGCGCACAAAGCGCCTTTCCCTCACCGCCCAGGGGAAAGAAAAGGTAGCCCAAGCCAGCCAGGCCAGGCGCGCATGGCTGCACACCCTTATCGATAGCTTTAGCGCCGAAGAGCAGGCTGCCCTTCAGCCAGCGTTCCAGATACTCCTGGAAGGAATGAACAAAGTCTTCTCACAATCAGACAATTCATAAATCCACAATCGGACAAATCTATGAAACGACTTTACCCTTATATCAAACCTTACTGGCCGCTCATCCTTTTGGCGTTGGGCTTGCTTTATGTGATGGCCAGCACCGACCTTGCCCTCCCTGATTATCTTTCCCAGATTATCAACATCGGCATCCAGCAAAACGGAATCGATACGACCATACCGGAAGTTATGCGCGCGTCTTCGCTCGATAAAATCGCGCTGTTTCAATCCGAACAGGAGCGCGCTGAGACCCTGGCCGCGTATGAACGGATAGAACCCGGCACATCGGCTTCCGCGGCTTTGGTGCCCTACTATCCCGGGGCTTCCCTTCAGGCGGTTTACAAACGCAACGCCTTGGACGCGGAAGCGGCAGCTTCTCTGGAGAAGGCGCTGACCAAGCCCCTGGTTATCCTGTACGGCTTTCAGATGATGCAAAGCAACCCACAGCAAGCCGCCAGCTTTATGGGGCCGGAGCTCGCCGCAAAACTGAAAGCGCTACCAGCCGGCACCGACCCGCTCAGCTTATTCTCGCAGCTGCCAGAGGCTCAACTGACGCAGGTCAAGTTGGCCATCACGCAGCACCTGAACAGCCTGGACGCAATGATGCTCCGCCAAATGGCTGTCCGCGCTGTCGGAAATGAATACTCCGTTCTGGGCGTCAATTTGCAAAAGAACCAGACGAATTACATCCTGCGCATCGGCGGGCGCATGATTCTGATGGCGCTGCTGGCCGTCGCCACTTCCATCATGGTTAGTTACCTTGCCTCGCGCACCTCCGCCGGCGTTGCCAGGGATCTTCGCGCGGCAGTTTTCGAAAAAGTCTCCCGTTTTTCTTCCGCGGAATTTAATAACTTTACCACCGCCACCCTGATAACCCGCACAACCAACGACGTCAGCCAGGTTCAGCAGGTGATTTTCATGGTTATCCGTATGGCGTTCACGGCGCCAATGATTGGTATCGGAGGCGTCATCCGCGCGATTGATAAGAGCCCGAACATGTGGTGGCTGATTGCCCTGGCGGTTTTCATCCTGCTGCTGTTCATTATGCTGGCCTTCGCGCTGGCGCTGCCCAAGTTCAAGGTCATGCAGTCCCTGGTGGACCGTCTGAACTTGGTTATCCGCGAAAACCTCTCCGGTCTCATGGTGGTGCGCGCTTTCAACAAGCAGTCTTACGAAGAACAGCGTTTTGATAAAGCCAATCAGGAAGTTACCGGAACAATTCGCTTCATTGGTAGGGTTATGACCGCTATGTTCCCCATCATCAACCTGGTCATGACCGGACTGAGCGTGGCGATTATCTGGGTTGGCGCGCGCGAAGTGGCTGCCTCGACGTTGCAGGTCGGCAATTTAATTGCTTTCATGCAATATTCCGCCCAAATCATGTTCTCCTTCATGAACCTCTCCATGCTGTTCATCTTTATTCCTCGCGCGGCAATTTCTGGCGACCGCATCGCGGATGTGCTCGAAACGCCAATCCAGATCCAGGATCCCGCCGAAGCGAAGCAGCTCCCCGAGCCAGTGCAGGGTAAGGTGGAATTTCTGGATGTTGACTTTCGGTACCCAGGCGCTGAAATGGACATCCTCCATGATATCAGCTTCACAGCGCTGCCCGGACAGGTCACCACGCTGATCGGCTCCACCGGCAGCGGAAAATCCACGGTGGTGAACCTCATCCCGCGTTTCTTTGAGGTCAGCAAAGGCAGTATCCAGATTGATGGAATAGATATTCGCGATTTGAACCAACACGATTTGCGCAACCAGATTGGTTTTGTTCCCCAGAAGGGACTCCTGTTTAGCGGGACGATAGACAGCAATATGCGCATCGGCGACCCAACCGCGGAAGAAGCGGCCGTCCGCCAGGCTGTCGAAATCGCGCAAGCGGCGGATTTTGTGTTCAATGAATCTGCCGGTTTGGAGGCTGAGGTGGCTCAGGGAGGCACCAACTTCTCTGGCGGTCAAAAGCAAAGACTGTCTATTGCCCGGGCGTTGGTAAAGAAGCCGCCAATCTATATATTTGACGACAGCTTTTCCGCGCTGGATTTTAAAACCGACGCCGCCTTGCGGCAGGCCCTCAGAAAACACACCAGAAATAGCACAGTATTGATTGTGACCCAGCGTGTTGCCACAGCCAAGAATTCTGACCAGATCCTGGTTTTAGATAACGGCAGACTGATCGGGCGGGGTACACACCAGGAATTATTGAAAAGCTGCCAAACCTATCATGAAATTGCCAGCTCGCAGCTTAGCAAGGAGGAATTGGCATGAACAAGCATCCGCGACCTGAGAATAACCAAATGTCGGAAAGCCTCTCCAAGCAAGCCCCTCTGAAGCGCACCCCCCAACCCACCATGCGACGCGACGGAGGCCCCGCCGCGCTGATGCCCGGTGAGAAAGCGCGCAACTTTAAGGGCAGCATGAAACAGCTCCTCAGCTACATGGGCAAATACAAGTGGATAATCCTGCTGGTGATGCTCATTGCCTCAGTCTCGATGGTGTTTGCCATTTTCGGCCCCAAAATTCTTGGGCAAGCGACAACAGCGCTTTATGAAGGGGTCACCCGCATGATCGCGGGGGACCCGCGCGGTATTGATTTCGCGGAGATCACCCAATTCTTACTGCGCGTGCTCGCGCTCTACCTCGGTTCGGCGATGCTGGACCTCATCCAGGGCTTTTTGATGACGTCCGTCGCTTCGGACATCACTTACCGCTTCCGCCGGGAAATCTCCGAGAAGATAAACCGGCTTCCTCTGAGCTATTTTGACCACATAACACACGGCGAGGTGCTCTCACGCGTCACCAACGATGTGGATACAATCAGCCAGACCCTCAATCAAAGCCTTTCTCAGATGGTCTCCTCGCTGGTTGGTGTTATTGGCATTTTGATTATGATGCTGACCATCAATGTGCAAATGACGCTGATCGCGCTGACCATTGTGCCCCTTTCCATTCTGATTATCCGCGTGGTTGTCAGGAGCTCACAGCGCTATTTTCGCACCCAACAGGAATATCTCGGTCATATCAACGGGCACATAGAGGAAATGTACGGCGGTCATATCGTCATCAAAGCCTTCAATGGCGAAGATGAAAGCATCGCCAAAATGAAAGACCTGAACGGAACGCTGTATGACAGCGCCTGGAAAGCCCAGCTGCACTCCGCTTTCATCATGCCCAGTATGCGCTTTATTGGCAACCTGGGTTATGTGGCAGTTGCCATTCTGGGCGGCTATCTGGTTACCCGCAGCGAACTCAGCCTGGGCAACATTCAGGCGTTCATTCAGTACATGCGCAGCTTCCAGCAGCCCTTGATGAATATCGCCAACATTTCGAACATCCTCCAGCAAACCGCCGCTGCGGCAGAGCGCGTCTTTGAATTCCTGAATGAAGCTGAAGAACTCCCCGATCCGGTTGACCCCCTGACCGTGGGCGCGTTGAAAGGCGCGGTGGACTTCAGGAACGTGCGGTTTGGCTATGATCCCGACAAAATTGTCATCAAAGACTTCTCGGTGACTGTGGAGCCTGGGCAGCAAATTGCAATTGTCGGACCAACTGGCGCGGGGAAGACCACGCTGGTGAAGCTCCTGATGCGCTTCTACGAACTGAACAGCGGTCAAATTCTCGTGGACGGTATGGACATCACCCGCCTGAAGCGGGAAGACCTGCGCGGCATCTTTGGCATGGTCTTGCAGGATACCTGGCTCTTTAACGGCACCATCTGCGAAAATATCCGCTACGGCAAAGCGGATGCGAGCGATGAGGAAGTTATTCGCGCCGCGGACACAGCCTACGCCGATCACTTCATCCGCACCTTACCGGGCGGCTATGACATGCTGCTGAACGAAGACGCTACCAACATCTCCTCCGGTCAGAAGCAGCTGCTTACAATCGCCCGCGCTGTGCTTTCTGACCCCAGAATTCTTATTCTGGATGAGGCCACCAGTTCGGTCGATACGCGCACCGAGGTGCTTATCCAAAAAGCGATGAACAAGCTCATGCAAGGACGCACCAGTTTCATCATCGCTCACCGGCTTTCCACCATTCGCAACGCGGACCGCATCCTGGTAATCCGCGATGGGGATATCGTCGAGCAAGGCAAGCACGAAGAGTTGCTGGCGCAGAACGGCTTCTACGCCGAGCTGTATAACAGCCAGTTCACCTTGCAGACGAATTATTAACCCAACCTATATCCGTTATTACTGCGGGGTTTGCCGAACTAACGCAAACCCCGCGGTTTTTTAATGTAGAATAAAGGCATGATCATTACGCTCACCCCAAACCCCAGTATTGATCGGACCCTGAAAATCGCCCGTCTGCGCTTCAATGAAAACCTGCGTACCCACAGCGTGCAAGTGGATTGGGGCGGCAAAGGCTTCAACGTCTCCCGCGCGCTGCGCATCCTCAACGAAGAAACGATTGCCCTGGCATGGGTTGGCGGCGGCACCGGCAAGATGTTGGAAAACGGGCTGCAGGATTTAGGCGTCCGCACGGATTTCGTTTGGGTCCCCGAAGACACCCGCACCAACACCCTGGCGCAGGAAGACGCCGGAGAATGGTATATCCGCCTGATAGAGCCGGGCCCGCACATCCCGCCCGACGCGGTTCAGGCGCTTTTGGATAAAGCTGAAGCCTACGCGAACGCGGACGACCTTTGGGTGGCCTCCGGCAGCCTTCCGCAGGATGTGCCCGAGGATTTTTACGCCCGCCTGATTCGTCTGCTAAAAGACAAAGGCGTGCGCATGCTCTTCGATACGAACGATGAACCCCTCACGATTGGACTGAGCGAAACCCCTTTTCTCGTGAAGCCCGACCTCCCGGAGGTTCTGAACCTCACCGGAATCAATGTTACCAACCACGAGGATGCCAAACGCGCCGCGCTGCACTTCTTACGCATGGGCGTTCAACACGTCGCCATATCCATCGGCAGCCTGGGAGTCTTGTTGGCTTCACAAAATGTGATTTTGCAGGCCACCCCTCCGAAGATGGCGACACACAACGTCACCGGGGCAGGCGCCGCGGTGATGGCGGGCTTGGCTTACGGTTTCTCGCATAACATGCCTCTCAACGAAATCGCGCGTTGGGCGGCCGCCTATGGAGCGGTCGTCATCTCAACGGAACGTTTGTCTTCCACGACGCTCGAGGAACTGCATCAGATGCTGCCGCGCGTAGAAGTACGCACGGTCAATGTGATGTAACCAAGGTATCTTCCGTTCCGGTAAGAACAAACCGGACTAATATTCCGCTTTCTATCTCATCCTGAAGAGAACGGCGTTTGAAGCGCGCTAAAGCAATCCATGAAGCGCAAAACTTCGAACGCATCCTGGCAAGCCCAGCCCCCTCCTTGGCGAAAACAGCTCGCTCTGGCATGCATGAGGAATTTGACGGTCGCGACGTTACGAATGGGCCAGCAACCCACCCTCGGGTAGGGTGCGGCTGCGACTATGCAACTGCGATTTCTTATGGATTATTTGATTGACAGCGAAGCGCGGTTGGATTAAACTATTGTGAAACTGTGTTTCATTTTCAATCGCAAACCAGTTTTCTGTTTTGTGCCCTCTTGAGCACGGAAATGTGTCTGGCAGCCTGTTTTTTATGCGATTGGCATGATGATAGTCAGGCAGACTCAAATATATTTCTTTGCTTCAAATTTATCCGCGTTCAAAGTAAAGAAAGAAAGGAAGGTGGCACCCGGATTTGCAAATAAATACCCCCTCACACAAACCAACTCACCCATGACAACTTACAAGGAGAAAGATCATGAAAACCAAGTCCTTAATTGCATTGACAATAATCATTGTTGCGATGCTTCTGGCTTCCGCGTGCGGTGCAAAAGCAACTGAAGCTCCTGTCGTCGAATCAACCGAACCTGCGGAAGACACAATTGTTACCATGATCCCGGCAAAGCCTGGTTCACCATTTGATATCAAAGGAAAGAAAGTCTGCTATATCATTCCTTCGCTTGCTAATCCCTTCCTGAATGGCGTCGCAACCTCTGTGACCGAGCAGTTCAAGGCGGATGGCGTAGAAGTATTGGTTTACGGAGCGGATGAAGGCGGTTTAAACCAGCAGTTCGACCAGATTGAGAACTGCATTTCTATGAAAGTAGATTTCATGTACGTTATGGCAGCTGGAGAAATTGACCAGCTGCTGCCCGCTATTGAGCAGGTCAAGGCAGCCGGTATACCAGTTATGGGTGTTCCCCCCCAGAAGCTGGCACCGTTTGATTCAATTATGCATACCAGCCAATATGAAGATGGCCAAAAAGTTGCCAGGATGGCTTGCGATTTCATTGAAGCCGTTTACCCGGAAGCCGCGGATGGGTCTGTTGAAACAGCTATTATCGGCTCCGCAAGCTCGAATGTCGGCATGTATCTGCGCGATCAGGGCTATTTAACTATCACCGAAATTTGTCCAAAGGTGAAACTTGTCGCGCATCAGGATATCAGCGGTGACAGCATACCCGTCGGGCAGGCCGCGGCTGAAAACGTCCTGACAGCTAATCCAAACGTCAAAGTTTTCCTCGCCCAATCAACCGCTCACGCCCAAGGTATCGCTAATGCTGTCAAGGCGCTGCCGAATGTCGACGTCATGAAGTACGGTGTCTTCGCCGGAGATATGGATCCCTCCATGATCCCAACCGTCACCAGCTGCCAGGATCCTTACAAAGGCTTTGTAGCCATCGGGGGAACCGCGCTTGATGTTGCCACCTACGAACAGATTAAGAAGATGCTGCTGGGTGTTGAGTACCCCAACATCATCAACGACGCCCTTGAGCCAATCCATTGTGATTTCTCCACACTGAAATAACTGTTTTATCTTTTGGATTACCCTTAATGAAGGGGGTGCCACAGCCCCCTTCATTAGAAATTGAGGTTAATTGGAATGGATCCCAAAGTCGTTTTATCGCTGGAAAATATCACCAAAAGGTATCCTGGTGTTTTAGCTTTGAATAAAGTCTCCATCAATTTTCTGGAGGGAGAGGTCCACGCCTTGCTGGGTGAGAATGGCGCGGGTAAATCCACGCTGATTAAGGCAGTTGCCGGGGCAATTGACATTGATTCAGGCTTAATCACAATTAACGGACACGCGTTTCGGAAGATAAGCCCACACATTTCAAGGGAGCTCGGGGTCGAGGTGATATATCAGGAGTTCAACCTGGTACCTGCCCTGTCTGTGGCAGAAAATATTTTTCTATGCGAAAAAAACGAACAGTCCGCGCTTTTCAGCGCTAAAGATATTGAAAAAAAAGCCGCCGCGGTATTGGCAAAATTTGATGTAAATCTCAGTCCTCGTTCTATGGTGCAAGACCTGTCAATCGCGGAGCAGCAAATCGTTGAAATCGCTAAAGCAGTTTCAAAAAAAGTTAAAATCCTGATCATGGATGAGCCCACCGCTCCATTGACTGTGTCGGAAATAGAGCTGATGTTCAAGATTATCAAACAGCTGAAAGAACAAGGTGTGACAATCATTTACATCTCACATCGGCTGGAAGAAGTATTCCGCATTTCAGATCGCGTCAGCGTTTTACGCGACGGCTGTTTCGTCACCACTGTGAACACGGCGGATACAAACCGACAGGAGCTTATCAATCTGATGGTTGGCAGGGAATTAAAAGAAACCTATCCCGCGAGAATAAAACCACAAGGCGAAATCGCGTTGGAGGTTACCAACCTGAGCGGAAACGGAAATCGTGACATCTCTTTTGCGGCGCGAAAAGGAGAAATTCTGGGTATCGCAGGGTTGGTAGGCGCCGGGCGAACGGAATTAGCCCAACTGCTGTTTGGGGCAGTGCCAGCCGAGCGCGGTGAAATTGTGATTTTTGGGAGCCCTGCCAAAATCTCATCTCCTCTGGACGCAATCAAGCACCGGATTGGCTTCCTGACCGAAGATCGGAAAGGACAAGGCTTATTCCTGGATATGTCCGTCAAATGGAATATTGTTTTTCCAATTCTAAAAAGAATCTCGAAACACAGCATTGTGGACACTCAAAAGGAAGAGGAGATCGCAAGTCACTATAAAGAACGCATCAACATCAAAACACCCAGTCTGAATCAACAGGTCATAAACCTCAGCGGCGGGAACCAACAGAAGGTCGTCCTCGCAAAATCCCTTGCGGCGGAATCGGATATCCTGATCTTTGATGAGCCAACCCGGGGAATTGACGTTGGCGCGAAGCAAGAAATCTACCACCTCATGACGGAGTTGGCCGGCGACGGTAAGACCATTCTGATGATTTCTTCAGATATGGAGGAGTTGTTGGGTATGTCCGACCGGATACTCGTCATGTGCGAAGGAAAATTGGCCGGGGAAGTTCATAAAGAAAATTTCAATCAACGTGTTATTCTCGACCTCGCGTCTGGGTCAAACTAATCGCCGGAGGAAAGTCAATGGACACTCAAACGGATACATTAAATAATCTTGGCAGCAGAATCTTATCCGCTTTAAAAAAGAATGTGCCTTTTGTGATTCTGGTATTTTTATTAATTTTATTCTCATTCATCGCGCCGAATTTTATGACCTTTGGGAACATTCGCACCCTGGTGCGCCAAATTTCTTTTGCGGGGATTAGCGCCGTCGGCCTCATGTTTGTGATGATCAGCGGCGGGATTGACCTGTCCATTGGCTCACAGATTGTCTTTAGCAATGTACTTCTGGCAATTATGATGGCGGATTGGAAATTACCATTGTCAGCCGCCATTCCTCTGATTATGCTGGTTGGCACCGCGCTTGGCACAATTAATGGCTTGCTCTATATTAAGTTAAAAATCGCCCCGCTGATTATCACCCTGGGAACCTCCGCGATTTATAAGGGTTTTGGCTACATCATCAACGGTTCCCGCAATATCATGGGCTTTCCGGATTCCTTCCGCTGGTTTGGTCAGGGCTATGTCGGGGGGATACCCGTTCCGGTCATCGTCTTGATAATCGTCGCCTTAATTGGGTCGTTTGTCCTGACAAAGACCTATTTTGGTCGCAAAGTTTTCGCTTTAGGTGGTAATGAGGAAGCCGCGCGGCTGGCTGGGGTAAATATTGACAGGATGAAAGTCATTCTGTTCATGATTTGCGGTTTTATCACCTCAATTACCACGATTTTGCTGCTCTCGCGCGTCTTCGCGGGCCAGACAATCACCGGGCAGGGGCTTGAATTCGACTGCCTCACCGCCGCGCTGCTGGGTGGGGTCAGTTTTAAGGGTGGTGAGGGGAGCATTTTCGGGCTGATGGTCGGCATCCTGATTATCGGTGTGTTGAACAATGCCATGCAGCTGGCCAACTTTCCGGATTTTTCCCAGACGGTAGTCAAGGGGACTGTCCTTCTTATCGCGGTAGCTTTTGATGTGTATCAAAAAAGACGAAAAAGCAAAGTCATCGTTGCGAATACAGCCTCATAACAAGCGCATCGCTTTCATCGGATGACCTAAAAGGATCTCACAGGTGTGAGATCCTTTTTTTGGCCGGACCCGGGTTGTTCTGCTGGCCGCGCGCGGATTAAGTAGAGGAGCATCTCAAAACAGGCTATTGACAAAACCTCACGCATAAGAATCACGTGAAATCTGTAAGAGCTCTTTCGCAGGCTTCAAGCTCAAATCGCGAAGTTTATCCCACAGCCTTCGGTTTCAATCAGCAGCCACTTCGCCCAAAGCCTGGTCAAACCAAATATTCCCGTTGAGCGCCATCATCGCCAGCAAGCGCAGGGTCGCGCCGAGTCCGTCGCCAGAACGCGCCTGGGTCTGGCTGAGCGTATCCCAGTATGCGCGCGAGAGCTCCGCCCCGCCAAAGCTCGCGGCGGCTGCCGCGCAGCAAGCCAACCTGCTCAGGGGGCTGAAAAGCGCCTGTTCGCCGCCGTCATCCGCGCCTACCTCATCCAGACGCTCGCGCAAATCCGCAAGGCAGGCGCACAAATCCAGCCCAAAGCCAGCGCTGACTTCCGGGCGCGAGGTTTCAGGAAGCATACCCAAGCCCAACGCCAGGATAACCCGTTGGGTTTCCGCGTCTGGCATGCCAGCTTCTTCAGCGGTCGTTCCCGCTCTGTTTGTTTGCGCGCCTCTGCGCGGTTTTTTGGGGGCGGCAGCGTTTAGCCACCCGTCATTGCCGCTCACACGCCAGAAAAGCCAGGAAAAAGCGGGGGGAATAATCCTCGTATCAAGGCTTCCGCGGTTTTCCGCGTTCATCCATTTGAACTGCGCGTCCAGCCTTTGCTCTGCCAGTTGGGCGTAATCGAAGCGGGAAGAGCGCGTCCATTGGGCTGCCGCGCAAAGCAGCGCGAACGCCAGCCAGGCCTCCGCGCGCGGGTCGGCGTCCAGGCGCGCGCCGGGAACCACGTCTGGCAGCACCCGCCAGCTCATCAGGTCAGGGTTATTGGCGGAAGGCCGGCTGAGACAAAACGCGAGCAGGGCGTCAAAACGAGTCTGAGCCAAGGGGTCTGCCCCTGCCCGCAGCGTACAAACCAGCATGCCGGCGGCCTGGGCAAAGCTGTTGGCAGTCAGCTGATAACGCAGCCTGTGTCTGTCAATTCCCGTGCGCACAAAGGCGCGGCCCGCTTCCGCGTCTGGCAGCAAAAAGTTACCAAGCCATTGGGCGTATGCCTGATCGATAAGCGCGCCCCTTTCGTCCCGCGTCTGGGGCAGCCCGCCAGCAGCGTATTCAGAAACAGCTTTATAAGGGTAGGGGTAAGTCGGAGCCGCGTTTTCAACGCTGTTCATTTGTTCGCGCCGCTGGCGAATGCGGCTGATAAGCATGAGCGAAAACGCACCCAGCAGGATTAGCAAACCAGTGCCCAGAATGAGCCGCAAATCAAGAATAAGGTCAGTTTTCACGCGCGCTCATCTGAGGATGTTCCGCCGGTTCCGCGTGGTTTGGTTTTCTTCCGGGGGCGGCTGTCTTGGTTTTGGTTTCCCGCGCGGTAACCGGTTCCGGTCTTGTGGTAGCCGGGTTTACCGCCGCGCTCACCGTGATAACTGCTCTGGGAGCGCTGTTTTCCGCCCGCCCGCGGGGCTTTGCTGCCGGATGAACTTTCTCGCGGCTTCCAGTCTTTGCGCTCGCGGCTTTCGCCTTCCCGGCGCGGGGCTTTGCTGCCGGATGAGCTCTCTCTCGGCTTCCAGTCTTTGCGTTCGCGGCTTTCGCCTTCCCGGCGCGGGGCTTTGCTGCCGGATGAGCTCTCTCTCGGTTTCCAGTCTTTGCGCTCGCGGCTTTCACCCTCACGGCGCGGCGTTTTGCTGCCGGAATACCCCTGCCGCCGGTCTGCTCCTCTTTTATCCGCGCGGCTGGCTCTGCGCTCTTCCCAGCCCTCCGGTGCCTGATTGTGCAAGAAGCTTCCAAAGTCATCGCGCACAACCCGCACCACTGGCGCGTTATCGCGGGCGCTCAGGGGTGTTTCCTCCCGGATAATTGGCGCGCGTTGGGCTTTTTGCTCGTCCGCATGCGCTCGCGGCTTTTCCGGGCGCTGGCTTTCTGCCCGCTCAGGCTTGCGCGCGGGCTGCCTGTCGGGGTCTGGCAGCGGTTTGCCTTTGTTCCCCCATCCGGTTATCGCTGCTTTCTGGCGCATTTTACCGGTCTGGCTTTTCTCCACGAATAACGGCTTTCCTCTGAAGGGGTCTTTCCCGGTGTAATACATCAGGCTGGAATAAGTGGAAGGGGTAGGTGTAAATATTTGTACCTGCTCCGGCAGCACGCCAAGGTTTTCGCTGGCAAATTGACGCAGCGCGAGCATGTCGCCATCGCTGCAGCCAGGGTGGGCGGCGATGATGTAATAGGTCAGGTACTGTTCTTTGCCAAGCCGCTGGTTGATTGCCTCAAAGCGCTGCTTAAACGCCAGCAGGCTGTCGGTGCCGGGTTTTCGCATCTGCCTCAACACCGCGGGCTGCGAATGCTCCGGAGCAAGCTTCAACTGACCCGAGACGTGGTGCCCGACCAATTCTTCCATGTAACTCGCGCCGTGTTCCGCATCCACCATCACCAAATCATGCCGGATACCAGAGCCAACAAAGACCTTACGCACGCCTTCCACCTGCCGCACGGCTTTCAGCAGGCCAGTATGCGGGGCATGCGTGAGGCCGAGCAGCGGACAAACCTGCGGGTAGATGCAGCTCTTATCCTGGCAGGCGCCGCGGTGCGCCTTAACATGGCACTCAAAACCGTACATGTTGGCTGTCGGGCCGGAAAGATCGTGAATAATGCCCCGAAAACCCGGGCGGTCCCGCATCGCGCGCGCTTCCGCCAGGATGCTTGCCTTGGAGCGCCAGGTGACCCGCCGACCTTCATGCACGGCAATCGCACAGAAGTTGCATTCGCCGTAGCAGCCGCGGTGCGTAGGGATGGAAAACTGGATGGTTTCCAAGGCGCGCACTTCGCCCTGCGCCGCGTAATAGGGATGCACGGCATACTCAAAGGGCAGCGCGTAAACCGCGTCCATCTCTTCAGTGGTCAGGGTTGGCGGCGGCGGATTTTGCACCACATAACGGTCCCCGTAACGCTGCGCCAGACCGCGCGCGCTGATTGGGTCGTTATTATCGTAGAACATGTGAAACATTTCGATGAAGCGGTCGTCATCCGCGCAAACCTCTTCGTATGAAGGCAGTTCCAGATAATCCGCGGGCATTTCAGCGCTGGCGTAGACCAATCCGCGCAAGCCGCGCGGGTCTTGTCCGTCCCGTAAGGCCTCAGCCAGAGCCAACACGGACATGTCCGCCATGCCGTAAAGCAGATAATCGGCTTTGGCGTCCAGCAGTACCGACCGGCGCAAAGAGTCTGACCAATAATCGTAATGGGTGACGCGCCGCAGAGAAGCTTCCACGCCGCCCAAAACAATCGGCGCGGTGCGCTTAAAATGCTGCCGGATGAGGTTCGCGTAAACAATCGTCGCGCGGTCCGGCCGGCGGTCATTCAAGCCGCCGGGAGTGTGGTCGTCCGTGCGGCGGGGTTTGCCCAGCGCCGTGGTGTTTGCAACCAGAGAGTCCACCGCACCGGCGGTGACGCCCCAAAAAAGGCGCGGCTCACCCAGGCGGGTAATATCCACCGCGCTCCCCACGTCCGGCTGGGCGATAATCCCAACGCGGTAGCCGGCGCGCATCAGCTGCTGCCCAATCAGCGCCGCGCCGGAATATGGGCTGTCTATGTAGGTATCACCGCTGACCAGGACGACGTCAAGCTCCGTCCAGTTCAGCCTTCTAAGTTCTTCGGGAGTAGTTGGGATGAACATGTCGTAATCATAACCGATATTTCTTCAGCAGAGCGGCTTTGTCGGGGATGCGGTTTGCCGGAATGAATCGCGGGGAGCCTTGTGGCTCCCCGCGTGGGTCTGATGAAAAAGCACGCACCAGCTGGGCCCACCCGGCCTATGGGATGAACCGGATAGAGGCAATCATCGCGTCCAAAGCGTTCAGCGAGGGCGTAAAGCGGTCTGGCGCTTCGGCATTAAGCGCGGCGCTGGTTGTCTGCAGGTAATTGGAAAAGTCATTCATAAACGCTTCATAATCAGCCGGGGTAGCCGCCTGCATTGGCAGCGCGGCGCTGTTTATGGGCAAAACCATGCTGACGAAGTAAGTTTTATCCGCGCTGAATCCCTGATAAGTAAAGAAAATATTGTAATTATCCACCGGGTAAATCGCCTGGGCATACATGGAAAGATAGCGAATGCCCGAGCCGGATGGAGAATCCAGGAATTTTGCCTGGGCGTTAAAGATTTGACCGGCGTTCCAAAAAGGCAGGAAAGGTAGAACCATATTAAAGGGGATGCTTGGCGGGCGGCTTCCCAATAAGTTGTTCAGGGCGTCAAGTTTATCCGCCGCGCCCTGGCTGATACTCTTAAACTCAGCCACCGGATAAACCTGGATTTCCGGGTTATGAAACGCGTCCTGGATGATATACCCATTAAAAGTGATGCTGAGATATTCGGGGTGGGTGTCTCCCGGAAAAGATTCTTCCCCGCCCATCGCGGCCGGCACGATAGTATAGTTGAGGCTTTGGGCCAGGTAATCGGGCATGTCAAATTGAAAATGCCCGAAGGTGTAGCGGGTGGTACCTGCAGCAGGCGCGTCTTGCGTCTGGCTTATGTCTTGGGTGGGTTCCGCGGTTGCGGGCGGCGCGGTTTCTGTCGGAACAGGCGCGAGGGAAGTCTGCGTGGCGCTCAAAGCCATTTGCGTTTGCGCAAGCTGCTGGACAACATCCAGCGTGGAAGGCGGCGAGAACGGCAGTTCACACGCCGCCGCGCTGAGCGTTAATAGTCCCAGGACAATGAAAATACGGACGAATTTAGAAATCTTCATCTCTCCTCCAATCTGATCATAACCAACAGGATATCTTCATTATACAGGATACGGAAGAAGAGTAAAACGGCACGCGGAAGAATCCGCGCGCCGTTCCGTTTACGAGAACTACAATTTCGCCGTTTATCGTATGGAATCCGACCACACGCAGATGAACATCTCATCCGCGATCATAAAACCCTCCCCTTCCTGGAATTTTTCCAGCGGATATTCAGCCAGTTCATCCTGGCGGCTGAGGTACAAGCGGGCCGCTTCGGCGCGGGAGGCATGCCACGAAGCCCAATAAGGCGCTTCCGGATTGTCTTGTTTGAAGCGCGCCGAGCGGCAGGAAAGCGCCAGGCCCAGCGCGTTTTTCAATTCCGGTTTGAGGGCTGGGTCGTCAAAGGCGGCAAACAGCTCGGGCGCGGCGTCTTCAGAGAGCCCGCTGCCTGCCAGGTAGGCCAGGTCCAGCTTGCCGCCAGCCTGGGCATGCTGGATGTTCTGTCTGGCGATAGTGCGGTCCACGTTCAAAAAAGCGAGCGTCAGCCCGAAAGCCAGCAGAACGAGCATCAAGCTGAACGCCAGGCGCTTGTAAGCGCGGGCAATCTCAAGAATTATCGAGAGCGCCAAAACCATGCCCAAAAAAGCCATGAACACGTGCGCGGTCAGGCGGGATTGGGTAAAGCCGTAGGCAGCTTCGTAGAGGCTGAGCCGCTGAAAAGCGGAAACCAGCATAACGCCGGTTTGCAGCAAGAGCAAACTGGCAAGGCATGAAAAGAGCGTCTTCCGTCCGCGGTCCTCGCGTCGGGTAAAAGATGATAACCCGTAGTGCACAAGCAGCGTAAGGATGGCGGCAACCACCAGCTCAAAAAAACCACGCCGGGCATATTCCGCGTAAGTAAAGCCTGCCAGGTTAATATTCTGCGCGCCGGCGAAGAAATACTTCATCTGCACGAGGACAAAGGCGGCAAACAAAACGTTCAGCGCCGTCAGGATTATCGTGCTTTCGGTCATCCCCAGGAAAGGTTTCACGAGCGGCTGATCAGGTTCCAGCGGGAGCTTTTCACCGGTTTTGGTAAGCGCGTGCCAGACGAAACCGAACAAAGCGTAGCTTAAGCCTAAAACAAACAAAAACCGCATAACAAGTTCTTCGGGTTTATCCAGCTTAATCCAGTCCAGCAGCACGGAGAAGCGGCTGGAAAAAACCGCGTCCGCGGAGGCAAGCAAAAGCCCCAGGAGGCCAACCAGCGGCAGCGCGATGAGGATTCCTCGCAACACCGCCCCAGCGCGCCTGGAACCGCTGCCGGGCTCGCTTCTTTTCGTCTCCCTGGAAGTTTGCGCCGCCTGTATCAAGCCCATCGGCAGCCCGACCAAGACCGAACCTACCAGACGCAAACCCTGGGTAATGTATTCCCGGATGCGGTAGGTGAAGCTTTGCCCATTCAGAAGGCTGACAGCCAACAACAATAGTCCGAAGAGGCTGAAGAACACCAGCGCGGTAAGCGTGAACCCCTCCAAACGGAACATGGTCAGAATCGCCGCGGCGCTAATTGCCAGGGCGAGAAGAATCGCCGGCACAGGGATGCGTTTGCGCTCCATCCCGGAAGATATGAACAGAATCGCGAGCAAAGTGTTCACGAATATCGCCCACTGCGCGCCGGTTTGGTGATAAAAAACGATGCGGTCCACCAGAAACGCCAGCAAGAAAACCATGAGCAAAATCCAGAAAGGTTTCTCCAGGACGGCTGGAGCCTTATTTGGGACGCCCGGGATGATGGGTATATCCACTGTGTCCCTTTTCGCTGGGCGCGGGTTTGGCTCATCTTTTGGCAAATCCTGTTTTTTGTTGTCCAAAGATTGCATGTCAACTCCTTTTGTTGTCTGAGAATTACGCGGGATTATAAAATAGAACCTGACGCAAAGCCCTTCAACCGCTCTCAAGGTGTTTCCATATCTCTCAAAGTCTATCAGATATCGTATTATCGTGACAACAAAGCCAAAGCCGTCGGTAAATCGCGGAGGTTGAAAGCGCCTCGGGAGGGTTGAGCGCCCTCAGCGCCGCTCTGAAGACAGGGTGGGGATCGCGCCAAATCCGTCCGCTGGGCGCCCCTGAGGGCAGTCAAGAGACCTTCGCCTCTCCCCGCCGCGCTTTTGGTGAGCTCCGTTTTCCGCCTGGCAAACGGCAGCATTCATCGGCTCGATTGCCCGACTGAGGCAAGTATTTTATCGGCGAAAGCTTGTTCATACCTTCTATCAGCCTTGTTTCCGGGGGGCAAACCCGCAGCGGACGTGCTATACTTAATATTATCAAGATAAAAGGTGAATATGGACAAAGTAATTATCGCAACCGATTCAAGCGCCTATCTCCCGCAAGAATACGTAGATAGGTACAACATCCCAGTCCTACCACTGACGCTGAACTGGGATGGGCAAAGCTACCGGGATGGCGTGGATATCCGGGCAACTGAGTTTTATACCCGCCTCTCAAAATCCGCTACCATCCCAACTACCAGCCAGGTTACCGTACAGCAGTTTTTGGATTTGTTCACCCCTCTGCTCGAATCCGGTCATAAGGTCATTTTTACCGGCATCTCGCTCGGCATTTCGGCAACCTACAACTCCGCCGTAATCGCCAAAGAGCAGCTGGGCAACCCTGAAAACCTGGAAATCATCGAGTCCAAGCTGGTTTCCTCCGCGCTTTCCTTCCTGGTGTTGGCGCTGGCGCGTGCTTCGGAAGAAGGCGCGAGCATGAAAGACCTGCTGGAACTGGCTCCGCAGGTATATCCAAAAATTGGCGTGTATTTCACCGTCGATACCCTGGAATACCTGCACAAAGGCGGACGCATTAACACCGCCAAGCGTTTTATGGGCACGGCTCTGAACATCAAGCCCATGCTCGAAATTCGGGACGGAAAGATTGAAGCCGTGGAGAGCGTCATTTCCCGCAAAAAGGCAATCACCCGTATGCTGGACCTGGTGGTCAAGCAAGTGGGAGGCCGCACCCCAGTGCGCATCAGCCCCTTCCACGCGCTGTGCGAGGATGAGTGCCTGGAAATGGAAGCCCGGGCAATCGAACTTTTACACCCGGTCGAAGTTATCCGCTCCGAGGTCAGCCCGGTTGTGGGCGCGCATGTTGGCCCTGGCACGCTCAGCCTGGCGTGGATGGCTGGGTAACAAAACCTCCCAACCAGAAATCTAACACAGAAACCGGTCGGTATCGACCGGTTCTTGGGTTTAAGCAAGTCGAAATGTTAGCGGGGATCTGCCATGCGGCCAATAAACAAGATGGTGTTGGTCTGGATATCCCGGATCAGGAAGATAAACGGGTGGTCAAAGTTGATGGTATAACTCTCCGCCGGCATGGAAGTCATCCCAACCGCTATCGCCGTGGCGGCAGCCGCTTCCGTGCCTTCCTCGTTCACATCCACATAGGCTTTGTGCAGCATGTCCGAAATGTAAAGGCTGCGCGTGCTCTCCATTCCAGAGAAATCCGCGATGCCAGGAGAGAAGGCGTCGCTCATTCCCAGCGTTTTCATCGCGCCGCTCAGGCTGAAAGAACTTTCAAGTTTGAATTTCGGCAGACTCAGGGTTACCGAAGCGGTGTTAAGCGCGCCCAGAATCGCGTTCAGCTGTTCCGCGTCGAATGTTTTTTCAAATTTCGCCAGACTGCCCTGCGCTGGGCTGATGAGCAGCATGGAATACATTCCGCCCTCATAAGGCAGTTCCACAGCTTCCAGCCCCTCACCCACAAACGCTTGCATGCTGCGTTGGGCGTGCATCATGGGCACCTCCACCTGGCTGCCGTCCGCTAATGTGAAGCTACCCTGCGCGGTATCCCCGGTTTCAAACTGATTCATCCAGGCCGCCTTGAAATACACCGCGTTGGTTATCACCAAGCGCGTGAGCGCGTTCAAGACGCCGGTTGGGATTAAGTCCTTAATTTTGTCGTTGGTTTGGGCAGCCACCCACAGGTTAATCAGCTCCCGGGCGTTTTCAGAATCGCTGAAATCAACGGTTTTCAGACCGGCGCCGTAATTGGCAGAGAGCGTGTTCAGGAACTGCTCGTTGAACGTGAAATCTTTCTGCCCCCAAAGCTGATTGGCAACATTAAAACTAAAGGCGGGTTTGCCGCTAAACAGGCTGTTGTTAATCAGGGTATGGTTCAGCGCGTTTTGCGCGGCGTGCGCTTCGCTATCAGCGGCCGTGATTGCCAGAGCTTGCTTCATTTGCTTGGCTGTCTCACCAGAAGCTCCGGCGTAAGCCATCATCAAGGCGGTGTAAATGCTGTAAGGTGAATAGAAAAGGTCGCCTTCGTTGTCTGCCAGCTGTCTGTAAAGCGCCAGCGCGAAAGCGTTATTGGCGGCGGCCGCGGCTTTCACAGCCTGCGGGTCGGCTTGCGGGTTGGTGATATAGGCGTCTTTACCGCTGAATTCCGAAATTCCAGCGCCCGGCTCCTGCGGCGCTTCAACCGGTTTGGTTGGCGCGGGTTTTTCTGGCGCTTCCGCCAAAGGCGCGCAGGCGGTCAGCATAATGGCAGCCGCCAGCCCAACGCTCAACAAAGTTCTCAAAATCTTCATGTTAGCCTCCTGACTAAGTAGCCATGTTTGCTGGCTCTATCCTATAGACGTGAGAAAAGCCGCGAATGTTCCTCGCGGCTTGGTTCCAGGTTGCGCGGGCTTAATACCAGCCAACGCCTACGTTGGTTGAGGTCAGCGCAGCAGCTCTTTAAGTGAGGGCAGCTGAAGGTTAACCGAATCCCATAAGAACTTGACCCGGTAGAAGAAAATCCCCAGGTATTCGTGCAAAACCAGGTTGGTCTGGCTCATGGCGCTGCCCGACGGCATGATATGCGTCAAGATTGTCTTCCAGTCCCAACGCATCAGGTTATCCCATGAACGCTGCGTCACGTTGTAATCCACCGGCGCGGGGATCAGGCTGAGCTTTGGGGAAGCGAACATCATCAGCGCCCTTTCCATGTGCGCCGCGGAGGTGACCAGAATTACCGTGTGGATTTGCTTCTCAGTCAGGATTGCGCTGGTAAAGAAAGCGTCTTCGGCGGTGTTCTGAGACTGGTCTTGCAGCAAGAGCGCCTCTTGCGGGACGCCAAGCCCAACGAGCATCGTCTGCATCTCCTCCGCGGGCGTGGTGCCGCGCGCCTGGCTGAAGCTCGCGTTTCCGCCGGAAAGGATAATCAGCGGCGCGGCTCCGGCTTTGTAGAGCTGCGCGGCGTACAATACCCGATCCCCAGCCGAATTGATTTCCACCATTTGGCGCGGCGCGTCAGGCGCTTCGGTGCCGCCGCCCAGAAGCACAATCGCGTCCGCTTTTACCTCACCCGTCGGGGGCATGTAACGCCATTCCAATGAACGCGTCAGGAATGCCGAAAGGTACGCGTTACCTCCCGCGCTGACCAGCAGCAGGCTGATGAGCACCAGCCAGATGGCGGTTTTCGGCTTCTTTTTTATCACGAACAGCGCGAAGAATAACAAAATGGCGCTCAGTCCGAGGGGCAACACAAATTGCGGCAGTACTTTTGAAAGGTAAGCAATCATATCCAACTCCTTAATCAGGCTCTCTCCGATTTATGTTGCAAGAAACAAGCCCGCTTTAACGCGAAAGACACAAGACGGCAGCCCTGTGTCTTTCGCAGTCTGCTTTTTCAGGTTTACACCGGGAATAACTTGTCAAACACCCCGGGGGAATATTTCTCTACCATGTCGGAGGATAATGCCCCCGTCCGGCAAATTTCGGCATAAAAATCGGCGCTCTCCCGCCGCGAACGCAGCTGCGTTTGGGGGTCAACTGCCCAAAGGCCAAACTTCGCGCTCCAGCCTCGCTCCCACGAGAAATGGTCAATCAGGCTCCAATGAAAGTATCCGCGCACGGGCGCGTTGAAGTTCACCATATGCCACAGGGCGTGCACGTGTTCCGCCAGGTAAGCCCGCCGGTATTCATCACGCGCGTCATCGCAGCCGTTGGCGGTGATATACATAGGCAGGGCAAATTTCCCGCTCCACTTGATTGCCTCACGCAAGCCGGTCGGGTCGCTTTCAGGGTATCCTCCTTCTGAATTCTCCTTCGCGGGTATCGCATCCGGCGCCCGGCGTTTTTTTCTTTCAGCTTTCGGGGTGCCAGGTGAAGGTTCGCTCGAGAAGTAATCAATCCCAAGAAAATCCAGGCTCCCCTTAAGCTGAGGCAGGTTTTCCCGCAGGCTGCCGTACTCCAGCTTTCCAGTCTGGAACGCCAGCGGAAAAGCGTTTTGCCCTGCCTCCGCGCGCCTTGCCGCCCCGGACCACAAATGCGTGAACCCGACCTGCGCGTTTGATTGCAGCGCGTGCGCGGCTGCGTACGCCCCGGCATGGGCTTTGGCAAGATTAACCAGCGACCTGCCGGCCGCCGCCGCGTCGCGCCTGCCGGGCGGGAAGATCCCCGTCTGGTAGGCTGAGAGCGCGTACGCGTTCGGCGCGCTGAAGGTCACCCACAGCGCGCAGTACGCTTTCAGCGCTTCCACCACGCGCCGCGCGTATTCCGCAAAGTAAGCGGGCGCTTGCTCATTTTCCCATCCGCCCTCATTCGCGAACCAGAGCGGGTTGGTGTTGTGATGTAAACACACCAAAGGGCTTATTCCACGCTGGTTTAAGCCAATCAACATCTCACGATAGCGGTCCAACGCGGGTTCATCCCAGCGGTCCGGCTCAGGCTGCACGCGCGCCCATTCCACGGAAAGCCGCAGGGCCGTCTGATGAGTCTCCTGTGCGCGGTCAAAATCCTCGCGCCAGCGCCCCGCCCACCATTCGCAAGCCCGTCCGGGTTTGCTTTCGTCCAAAACGCCCTCGGGCTGCTGCCCCCATTCAGACCAATCGCTCGCCGGGCTGGCGCCTTCCACGCAATACGCGGCAGTCGCGCTGCCCCACAAAAAGCCCGCCGGAAAATACATAATTGCCTTTGGCATGCCGCCTCCAATATGCTTGTTGCCCTCATTTTAACCGCGTTTTCCCCGGGTTGGGCTTCGCATACACCTGCTGTCCATTTCAGCCGCTTTCCAGCCGCGGCATCCAGTCCGGCGCGCTGATTTGCCCGCGCGTGATGAAAACCGGCGGGTGCTCTCCGCAGCGCAGCCACGCTCCCACAGGAAGCTCTCCGGGCAGGCACAGCTCTCCGCATGGTTTTCTCAAATCTCCTTCCGGGCTAAGCGTCCACAACCCTGTCTCCTGGGCTGTGGGGCGCTCCGCGAACACCAGGGCAAGCTGTTGGTCCACCATACAGACCATTCCGGTCAACCGCTCCGTGCCAAGTTCCATCAGCGATTGCGCGAAGCGGTCTGCCGGCAGCGGGTTGGCGGAAGAAGAAGTCAGAAACACGCCGCTGCGGCATTCCACACTCACCCTGCTGAAGGGGTCGCCCAGGAAAAGCCCCGCCGCCTCCGCCAACAAGTCGGTGCTCTCCCAGACGGTGCTCAATTTGAATACCAGGTCCGCAGGCACCGACCGCCCGGTCCAGACGCTGCCGTTATAGGTTTTGAACGTCCCTTCCGGGTAAGAAAGCTTCTCGTCCACGGCCAGCAGGTAATAGTTGGCGGCGCTTACCGCCCCTGTGCGCGACAAAACCAACCAATAGCTGGTGTTCGCCAAGAGCTGCGGCGAAGGGATAAAGCCAAAAGTCGCCCAAGGGTAGGCTTCTGGCGCGAGGTTTGCCCCCACCAGCGAAGCGGCTGCCAAATCCACGCCGCTGGGGCTGCCACTGCCGTTATCAGCCTGCAGCGCGAGCTTAAGCGAATCAGTCGGGCTGCCAAAGCGCCGAACGCGCACCTGCGCCTGGGCAGGCAACGCCGCGCTGCTGTCGGTCAAAAAAGACTGTGCCGCCTTTTGGAACGAAGTGGTATTTCCCAGGCTCTGGCTGCCTTGCTGGGCGCTCGCGTTCCCCAGCAGCCCCATTGGCGCCTGATAAACGCGCCAGTTCAGGCGGTGATACCAACCCAGACATTCCAGGTGGATTGCCGCGGGGGATGGGTCTTCCCGCGGGTTTTGTGCCTCAGACGGGCGCTTTGCCAGGCTCAAACGCAGTTCCGGCTCAGCCGACCGGGATAGCGTCTGGTCGCGCAGCTGCAAGGCGGCATTCCCAGCCATTAAGCCGCGCTCCAGCAGCAATTCTTTTTTTCCAAATGCCAGCACGCTTGCTTCGTCTTCAGCCCAATTTGTCTGGCGGGGGCATCCAAAACTTTCGCCCTGCGGCTCCAGTTCCGTGTAACGGACTGCCACGCGGTTAGCCAGACTGGCCAGCGAGCGCGAGAGCGCGTAAGACCCTTCCTCGCGTGAAGCGCCCTGGACATACCCCCACCAGACCAGGCTGCCAAATTGATTGTAAATCCGAACCGCCTTGCCGGGCAGGTCGGTCCACTGCGAAAAGCTGCCGGGGCGTTTTCCAGGTCCACCAGCGCGCGCTCACAGCCTCCCCGCGCCGCCCAGGAGAGCATCCTCACCCGCAGGCTGCCCGCCAACAAGACAGGTTTCCCCTCCGTGGAAGAAAGTACCACCTCAAATCTTTCGCCGGTCATTTCCATCGGGTCCTCATAAAATTAATCGTCGGGTTCGAAACCAGGCCCGCACGCCGAGCGAAGATTGCGGCAGCGCGATCCCGTTGGCGTTCACCTGAAAGCAGAAGAACCAGGAGCGCGCTCCAGCGGGCAGTTCAAGCCAGGTGCCGACCCTTTCGTGCCCGCGCAGCTGCTGCCCATCAATCAGCATATAGCTTTCGCGGGCAAAACTGTCATCCATCAAACGCGCGCCGCTGCCCAATCCCCCTCCCGCGTTAAACCAGGCAAAGTTGTCCTGCGGAAGCAAAACCAAGTCGTCAATGTCCAGCATGTGTGTGCCCGCGGTGGGGATAAAAACCTGCAGGCAAGCTTTCAGGGCGGCCGGCGCGTAGCGCGGGCTCAGCCCACCAAAAGGCAGCCGAAACAGAGCCAAGGTCAGAAACCCCGCGCCGCTTTGCGCGGCGCTTGCCGGTGTCTGGAAAGCGGCCTGCCCCGGGCTCGCGTCCGCGGGGCGCAGCAGCATCCGGAAACGCGCCGCCTCCACGCCAGGCGGAGTCTGAAAGCGCAACACCGGTAAGACCAACCGCCCACCCAGGAGCGCGAGCCTGGCGTAATTAAAATCCCAACTCGCGACCGACTGCCAGGCATTCCCCGGAACGGAGAAACGCCCGAAGGCTCCGCCAGACGCGCCAGAAGCGCTGACCGGCACAGCTTCCGAAGCGGCCTCGCCTTCCAACACCAGGGCTGGCTTTTCAGTGCTCACCCGCTCATGAAACGCGCCCACGAAAAGCTGCCCGAGCGCCGCGCCGCTGTTGTTGGTAATTTGCAGGCGGATGGGCGCGGGCAGGTCGCTTTCCACCGCGTCGGTGTTAACGTAAAAGAAGTTATCGTTGCCGGGTGCCAGATTATCATCCAGGTTGAGCAAGCCAAGGTTATAGCCGCTGCCGCTGCCATTGTTCAGGATAAGCGGCTGTTCCACGCCGTCGAAGCAATTCAGGCGGGTGATAACCAAATCGACCGCCATCGCGCCGCCCTCTTCATACGCCAGCGACCCAGGGGGCGTGCGCAGTTCCGCGCGCAGCAGGCGCGAAACCACCGGGCTCGCGCTCTCAGCCGGGAAAGCCCGCAAATAGACGGCGTGCCCTATCCCGTGCTCATTCCTCAAGCGCACAAGCTCCACGATGTTCGCGAGCTTGCGAATAACCGCCCGCAGCTGCAAAGGACTGCCGCGCAAGCCGACGCGCAGCGTTTCGGTGCGGGTCTCTCCCGGCCCGGCGGTCGGGTCGTATTGTGTGCCGAGCAAACCGGGGTCCAGCGGTCCTTCATTCAGGCAAAACCAGGCGCTCTCCTCCGGGTCCGCCAGGTTGCCAAGGTCCAGCCGGCTCACAGCTCGCCTCCCTGGCGCCAGTGCGGGCTTTCATTCCAGCCCCAGGCGCCAAAGGGCAGGCCTGCCTCACTTTGCAGCGTCAGCGCCCGCAGTCTGTCCAGCCCGGCGTCAAACTGGCGCGAAAGGTGCGCGCACCACAGGCGCAGCGTTTCCTCCCGCCCTATCGCGCTGGCGAAGCCGCCCAAACGCTTGCGCAGGCTGAAATCCAGCGCGAACGCGGCCGCCCCGCAAACCAGCACCGGCACGCAGTATTCCGGCAGGCTGCTTTCCAGCGCACCGTCCAGACCAGCCAAAGTGTACTGTCTGCCCAAAAAGGCATTCAAGCCAGCCAGAGCCTCGCGCACAGCTTCGGTTTGGGTGTCCGCTGGAATATTCAGGTTCTGTGGGTCCAGGAATTGTTGATTCAATCGTTCGCGCAGCTCACCCAGCGTTGGCATGTTTCGCTCCTCTCGGTGTGGGGCTTTTCGATTCGGCGCGCAGCAAATGCTGATAGTCTGTCGGGTAAAAAGTGTGTTTTTTGCCCGCGCTGTCCACCACCACAAAGACGCCGTTTTCTTTCACCGCGCAGCCCAGCGGGTTGGGTCCCGCCAAGGCTTCGGCAATTGTTCTGAGGTCGTTTTTTTCCATTTTGCACTCTCCTTACTCGCGAAGCGCTATCACTCCTTTGGCGGGCGCCCGGGTTCCGGGCGCCCACCTTGCTTTGCTATTCCTTATGCCCTGCCAGGCCGTCTTCCAGGGCGGTGCCCAGGATATACGCGACCAGCACGGAAAGGATGCCCGCCAGTTCCCCCGCCTCCAACGGGAAATCCGGCTTCCAGGCTTTCACCATCATCACGAGCAAACCCATCAGAGCCGCCCAAAACTTACGGGAGCTCAACAGCAGTTTCCATTTCGGCATTTCTCTCCTTTTCGGTAAAACCAGTGCTTAGGCAACGTTCGACTTGTACAGCGGTCTGAAGTCATTCACCCAGACTGCCAGATAGTGACGCACTTTAAGGCGGTGTTCGTCGTTGCTGAATACGGAAGGCGAAAGCTCATCGCCCGCCACAAAAATCTCCGGCGCCAGGCCAAAGCGCTCCCCCACAAAAATCGCCGGCACCACGCGCGGGTCGCAGACTGCCGCCCAATCGTTTTCGTCTGACCAATCCGGCACGACCACCGGCACGGCGCTGCCCTTCAGAACGTTTTCGTACACATAGCCGCTCTCCCGCACCAGCGCGCCGGTGCACAGCTCCATGGCCGTCTTTTGCAGCGCGCGCGGAATGAGAATGAACTTCGGATTTATCGCCAGCGCCGGGCCAGTGCCGCGCAAAGCAGCGCTGTTCTTAATCAGCATGGGCTGCTTGTATACCGCGCGGCAAGCCGCGTCCCAGGCGTTGGCGCTCAGGGCACTGGTGCCCAGGTTGGCGTGCCCGCCAGCGGTGGTGACGGCGGTGACGTTAAACAGCGCGCCGGTATCCGCCATGGTCGGCCCCACGCCCGAATTGCTGGTAAAAATGGCGGCGACGAGCTTGGAAATCTTGCGCATGCCGGCTGTCGCCAACTCACGGGCGTAGCTGCGCAGCTTGCGGGTTTCGTCGCGGTCAATCAACTCCAGCGTCAGCGGGATGTAACCGCCGTACTTGGTAAAACTGGCGGTTTCCGGGGAGTCACCGATTGCCAGTTCGGTGTAATTGCCGCCTTCCGCCACCGCGGGCAAATCTCCAACCGTGCCAATCAGGGTTCCGGTAATATCGTGCAAGCTGGAAAAGTGCTCCTGCACGGTCACCTGCTTCCACCAGTCGTAGCCAGCCCGACCGAGCTCGTCCCAGGTGTTTGCCACCAGTTTGTTCAGCGCGTTCTTCACCAGGCCGCTGAAATCAGAAGTGCCCGCCAGCTGGGCGCGTTGGGGGTAATAGCCGCCGTGCAGTTCAAAATCCCCGGTCAGGGTCAGGTACAGTTCACGGATGCCGCTCAAGCGCGGGACAGACGCGCTTTCCAGCGCTTTCGCGCGCGGGGCGCCAAAAAGGTCATCCACCGCGGCTTGCAAGCGCTCGGTCGGCTCCAACATGCCCTCAATCCGGGCAGGCCCCTGGATAGTTCTGCCGCGGTCCAGCTCGCTTAATAAGGCGCGCGCCTCGCGAATGGCAGCCTGCAGTTCCGCTGGCGCGAAGCTGCGATCCTGAAACTGCTGGCGGATGCGTTCCGTCATTGGCGCGGGCAGGCTGCTGCCCGCCAGGCTGGCCTCCAGCAGCCTGGCACTCATTTGCTCGCGCTCCGCGCGCAGCTGCGCCAGTTGGGTCTGCAGGTCGCTCGCGGCGTTATCCTGGCTTTCAATCTTCTCCTGCGCGGGCGCGCTTTCGATTTGTTCTGTTTGCATAAGTAAGTCTCCTTTCAATACCGGTTTCAGTCCGAGTGAATTCATCGCGCGCAAAAACATCCCACCCCGCGCGGGGTTATATACCAGGTCCACGGAAAAAATCTTCAGGATTTTATCCACGCGTTTTCCGCGTCCGTTGAACAGCACGTCCGCCGAGAAGCCTACGCGAACCGCGGGCGCGTCGTGTATCTCCAACACCTGCCGCCCAATGCGCACAAGCAGATCCGCGGAAGGTCCAAAAGCGTGCAGTTCGGCGCGGATGCCCAAAGCCAGCTCGTCCCAGACGGGTTTGCGCAAAACGCCGGCAATGTCCCGTACCGAGCGCGAGGTCCAGTCGTGGTCCACAAAGCAGTTCACGCCTTCCCACAGCGGCAAAGATTCACGCAGCACCTCCGCGGGGAATTCCCAGCCGTTGGCGCTGCCGGCAGTAATCGCCAGAATTTCGAACTTATCCGGGCTGATGGGCGCCGCGTCCATTGCCAACCTCTGACGCCGCTCCCAGCGTTTTTCCTCGGGTTCCGCAGCAATTGTTTCGGTCATATCAGGCAAGTATTTCCTTTCTCCAGGTCTCCAAATCAGCTTTGTTACCGCGCGCCCCCACATTCAGACCGCGCGGCTGCCGCCATAATTACGGCATTTCTACATATTCTCCTCCTTCCCCAAGGAACCGATAAACCAGACGCAGCAGTTCTGCCTTATCAATCAGACCCTGCGCGTAAAGTTCCTGCGCCACCGCCGCGGCTTTGCTGCCTGCCTCTGCCAGCGCCCCGTTATCGCGCGCCGAAATATCGCCCGCCTGCACCTGGAAGTGCGCTTCCGGGTTCAGGCTCGCGTCGTCGCGGGCTGCCCGCCGCAAAGCCGCCCGCAGCACATCCTCCAAAATCCATCGCAAGGCGCGCTGCCGTTGTTCAAAACGCCGCAGTGTTGGCCCGCCGGAAGCTTCCGCGGTGGTGCGCGTGCTGGATTCTGGCTCCGCTAAAAAGTGAAGCGGCAGCCCCACCCCCGCGGCAATCATCTTCTTGATTGCCAGCCCATCCGTGGAGGCGTCCAGCGCTTCAAGGCGCGGCGCGATAACAGACCATTCTTCGCTCTCGTCCGTGACCAATATGGAGCCGCTCGCGGGCGGGGTGGCGGTCAATTGCGACTGCCTCGCGGCGCGCGCGTTCTCGCTGGCAAAGCGGGATTTCACCACGTACATAAAGGCGTTGCGGAAGCGGTTCAGGCGCACCCTGTCTTCCAACCAGGAGGCGTAGCGCGAAAGCCAGCGCAGCACCGGCGCCAGGTCAGATTCGCCCCACTGCGCGCCAACCGGTCGATTTACCGCATAGTGCAGCATCACGGGCGGCATTTCCGGGTTGTCTTCCAGCGGGTCGTAGGCCGGGTAACTGATTGAAACGCCGTTAATATCCGGACGGGTGTGGTAGCTCAATTCCTGCTCCACGTCATTGGGCCGCGAGCTGATGCGCTCAATATCGGCGGATGGCACCGCGCGTAAATAAGACATACCCCCGGCATCGGTGGAAAGCAGCAAAAACAAATTGCCGCTGCGCGCCAGCTCATCCGAAAGCTCCCCCAGCCGCGCGTCAATGTGATTCAGAGGGTGCCGCCAAAACCCAAGCAGGAACTCGCGCGCGCGGAGGTCCGCGCAGTTCAGCTGCATGCCGCCGCCGGTTACGTATTGGGTGGTCAGCTCAATAATCCGCCGCGCCAGCGGGTTAAAGCGCCAGGCGTCCAGGCAGTCGTCCATCACCTGCAGCCGGTCGTAAGCGTGCCGGTCGCGCGGCTGGTCGCTCAACGCGGTGGCACCCACCAGGAACGACCCTTCCGTTTCCATCAGGCTCAAGCCCGCGCGGTGTTTCTCTTCAGCCGGTACCCGCTCCGGTGCATCATTGTTGTTCGTGCGATTTTTACGATTAAACAGAGCCATGCTCATCCTCCATCTTATTCAGGTTGTCCGTCTTGCGCTTTGCCGCTGTCCCGCGCGGGCAGGGTTTTGCGTCCAGCGGGCAAAGCGCCGCCTCGGGCTCTGCCGGCCTGCCAAAATACGCGAGGACTTTTTCCCTGGTTCCGTTCCAGCGGTTGTAATCCATGTACCAGCCCGAGCCGCCAATTGCCGGCGCGCGTTCCGCGGTCTGATGAATAAGCCAGCGCGAGACGCCCCTGGGCAGGCGCGGCGGGCAAGGGTATTCCGGCGTATACCCCGGGTTCGCCCGCCGGGCGTAATACTGCGCCAGCCACCAGTCCAGTTCGGGCAAATCCGCGGCTTCCAAATTCGCGTCCACCCAGGAGGCGCGCGAATACACAATCGGGTAACGGCCGGTCTCTTCCAACAGGATTTCCAGGCAGGCATTCAGCGTATCAGTGATACGGCGGCGGGTCTGCCCGTGTTCCAACTCCATATCCAAAACCAGCCGCAGCGAATCAAGGTCTTCCCCTTCCAAAATCCCAAGGAAAGCGTCCATCTGCCTTACCGCCGACTCGGCAGGGAAGACCACATGGTAGGGCAAGGCGCGCAAGCCAATTCGCCGGGCTTCTGTGAGGTAATTCGCGAACGCTGGGTCGCGATATCCCCACGATTGGCCCGCTCGCAGCGCGGCGAACTCCACGCGCGGCTGATGTGCCGCGATCCGGTCGAAGCAGGGCTTGCGTTTGCCGTCCGCGCTGCCGTTGTAAACCGAAAGGTCAATCCCAAAGGCGTATGCCTGATTAACGTTGAAGTAGTCCATCAAAAAGCTCCATCCATTTCGCTTAAAGGGTCTGCCGCCTGGATTAACAGGGTCTGACCTGCCTCTCCCCAGGTCTGCTCGTCCAAGACAGCTGTCATTGCGGCGGAGAGTACCAGATCGTCGTGCAGCTTGCTTCCGTCCATGGGGTCGCGCGTGGCTTCCGGCACGCCCCAGCGGATGCTCCGCTCCGGACCCAGGCTGACCTCGTATGCCACCGCCTGCAGCTGACGGTAAAACAGGGCGTGCAGCTTTCCTTGCTGGTCGTGGGCGTCGGCGGGTATATAATCCTGAAAACGTCCGGTATCCACCACCGCCAAAAACCCCCAGCCCAGGCGGGATTTCACCTGCCGGTTAAAGTTGAGCCGCACCACACATTCGCCCAACCTGTCCGCCAGAAACGAAGCTACCCCCGCGCCCACCCCACTGGCATCCACCACCACTCTGCGCGGCTGCCAACGCTCCACCAGCGCCAGCAAGCGGGCGTATTGCGTGCTGTGCTTTTCGCCGGTCCAAAGCTCCCGCCTTATCACCCGATAGACAGGTTTGCCGGTCAGGTCGCCGGCGCGCGCCAGGCTGTCCACCTCAACGAGGGTAATTGCCGTAGAATCCCGGCCCGGGTTGGCAAGCGCGCCGGCGTCATCCGCGCCCAGGCTGGCGCGCAGCTGCTCATCTTCGCCCGCCAGGTCCACCAGCAGAGCGTAGGTCCGCCCTGGTTCAGGGTCTTCCCGCGCGGGGTGGCTGCCCAGCATCAGGCCGACGCGCGCGGATGAGAAAAGCCCGATTTCCGCGTCAATCTCCTCGCCAAAGTATTGACTGCGCACCATCGGATGCGTCCTGCCCAAACGCGCCACCTGCTCGTCCACGAAGGCGCCATAAGCCGGCACTTCCGCGCGCACCGCCTCCGCCCCCAGGCAAAATACCCGGCGGATGCCGTCGCGCTCTTCCGCTTGCCTTGCCAGGCGCAGTTCACGCGCCAGCAGGGTTTGCGTCGTCCAAGCCGTCCCCCAGAACACGCGCGTGGCGTTCGTGGAAGCCGCCATTGGAGCGATTTGCTTGTCATACTTCGCGATGCCAATATCCTGGGCTTCATCCAGCTGCAGCAGCGTGGAAGCCGTAGCCCCGACGACGTTGGACTCCGGCGCGGCGGAAAGGAAGGTCAGGTGCGCGCTGCCAAAGCGGTAGTGGTTCCCGGCGCTTTTTTTCCAGCTGTCGCGCGTCAGCCAATTCGCCTGCAGGGCCGTCTCCAACCGGCGCATGGCATTCAGGCTCTGCGGTTGATAGGTGGGCGAAAACTTAACCATCTCAGCGCCGCTGCGGGCGAAGCGCGTCAGCAGGTACACCTCAAGCTGCGCCTGCAGCATGTTTTTGCCGGATTGGCGCGGGAACATCACGACGAAAGAAAGCCCGCGCTCTTCCAGCACCGAACGCGCGATTGCCTCGCCCGCCGCGTCCTGGTACCTGCGCAGCCGCACATCCCCCAAGACCCGGCTGAATGCGCCCAATTGGCGCAGCGAGCGCAGGAAGTCCGCCCGGTTTTCAGGTAATATGCCTCCCGGCGCGCTCTCCCCAAGGGCGCCTGGGTGCTGTTCTTCAGACCGTCCCGTGTATCGCGGAAGGACAACCCTGGAGTTTAAGCTGAGCGTGTTTTCCAATGCCGCTTCCTTTCTTTTTTGCCGGCAGAACAGGATTATCCAGACCGCAATGTGGGTCTCCCGCCCTGGCTTGCGAATAATCAACCCGCGCAGTTCTCTTCGGCGTCGGGTGTTATTTGAGACAATTCGTCCATCAGCTTCTCCAACAGCGCGTTCTGACCAGCGCATTTTGCCGCCCCCTGCAGGGCCTGGTTTATCTTCAGCACATTCCCCAGGCGGGAACAGCTCAAACCCAACAGGTTCAGCGCCTCTCCCAGTTTCTCAATCGTTTCCGGGTTTTCATCCGTCCGGACTGCCAAAAAAAATTGCTTCATCGCGGCGCGCAGCATCACCACCTCCGCGTCCAGGGTTTTCCGGGCGGCGGCTGCCAGCTCTTTGCGTTCCCCCTGGCTGAAGTGGTCCAGGTAGAATCCCACGTCCTGCGCGCGGTCGTCCGCCAACAACGCGCGAATTTGAGCCTCCGCTTCCAGGCTGCCTGGATGCCTGCCTGCTCTCTCGGAGCAGGCAGGCGCGGAGTCAGACAGATGCGCGGTGGGGGTTGGTTGGGTGTGGTTCATCATTCGCTGCCTCCTGAATAGAACAGTTGTTCTATTAGTGGGTATAATACAATAAAAAAACCTCTTGGATAGAGGTCAAAAGCGGACAATTTTATGTAAATGCGTCCGTTTCCGGACAATATTTAACATTTCCCGGGGTACAGCGCCGCTGCCGCTCCCCTCAACCCAGCAGAGGCAGCTCCGAACCGTGTTTTTTCAGCCAGCTGCGCGCTTGTTGATATTCCGGCAAGGTTCGCGCCACGATTTGCCAGAAGCGCCCGGAATGATTATGCTCGCGGGTATGCGCCAACTCGTGCACCACCACATACGCGATGCAAGCCGGCGGTGTGAGCGCCAAACGATATGAAAAATTGAGCGCGTTCTTCGGGCTGCACGAGCCCCAACGCGTACGCGCGCTGGTAATCCGCACCGCGCTCGGCGCAAAACCATCCCGGGCGCGATAGAAGCGCACCAGTTCTTCCACCCTTGCTCTCAGCTCGCGGGTATAAAAAGCCTTCAGCAGCCCTTCCGCGCGGGAGCGCTGTCCGCGTTCCAACAAAAAGCCCTGCCCGTTCACAAAAGCCAATCCCCGCGGCACCTTATCAAGCAAGCGCAGGGGGTATTGTTCGCCAAGGAACCATATCCATTCGCCCTCCTCAAATTGATACGTCTTTCCCCGCGGTGGTGTCAGCCGCATCTTTTCCTGCGCAGTGCGAATCCAATCCTCCTTTTCGCGCAAAAAACGTTCTACCGCCGCCGGGCTGGCGTGCAAGGGCGCGCGGATGACCACCTTTCCACCCGGGAACACCGTCACCGAAATGGTTTTTCGCCGGCTGTAAATCACCTCATCCGCCTGTGTCCATCGCATGCCCTGATTATATCCAAAGCAGGCGCGTCCGTCTGCTGCCTGATACGCCGGAGCCGCGTCTGCTTCAGAAGCCTTTTATCGGGGTTGAGAAAAGAAGCTTGTCTTCGATTGCGGCATCGCGCAGTCTTCCACCCGGGCTCGAAGTTTTGCCAGTATGGCCAGGCAGGCTTGCCGAAAGCAGCCAAAAGCCAAACCGCCCCGCGCGCCGCGCTGCCCCCATGGAAAGACCCAGAGGTGAGCGGTAAAGTCTCTCTTGGCGGCTGTTCGCATCCGTTGGTCTTTAACCGAGGGGAAGTGAACAAGGCAATTCCAGCCTGCCAACCCCAGGGGCGCCCCGGAATTGCGATGACCGCGAATTCCGAAACGCGCGTGCCTAAGCTTGTCTCTGGTTTATCCATCTTCTTTTAAGATAAAATCATGCCATGGAATTATTCTTCCGTCGTTTTTATGCGCTTCCAGTCGGCTTGCTTTTGGCTGCCTTGTGCGCTGCCTGCGTCGCCGAGCCTGGCGAGGTGCTTCGGCTGGAAAGTTATCAAGACCCATCCGGCCGCTATGCTCTTTCTGTTCCCAAGGGTTGGCAAACCACAACCTCCCCCGACGGCAGCCTGCTGACGCTGACGCCCACGGATTATTCCGGAGCGGAAACAGACCTGCGCGTGCTGGTCTTCGCCGCTCCCACCACCTCCCTGGATACGAGCGAACATGTGGAGGAAGCCAAGCTGCTGATTAAACCTTTCCTCGAAGCACACCTGGATGAGTCTTATGAGGTTATCAATCAGGGCGAAACCAAAGTTGACAAGGTTCCGGCGCTGCTGATTGATTACGCCAAACCCTATCAAGACACCTATCTGACCGGTCGGCTGGTCATTGTCGCCGTGCCGGGCTACGCGCTGGCCTTCCTCGGGCTCGCCGAGCGCGGGGCGTGGGAGGCTTTTCTGCCCACTTTCCGCGCGCTTTTAGCTGATTTTCATCTTTCCCCTGTTTATGAGAGCACAGCCCAGCCATGATTAAGCGCCTTCTCGCGGTCCTCTTCCTCATCCCGCTGCTGTTGACCAGTTGTAACTTTCCTGCCAGCTCTCCCCAACGCGACGAGCAGCCAGTCTACCTTCCGCTGGCCGGGGTAACCCGGACACCTCTCATAAGCCCCACACCAGACCCGGCCGCCTTGATAAAACTGGGTGATGAAGTCGTGCTGCCCGAGGGCTCTCTGGCCTTTTCGCCGCTGGCGAGCGCGGATGCCAGCGGCTCACCGTTCACGCTCAACCTGGGGAACGATAAAGCCGTGATGAACAATGCTGCTCAAACCCTGTTCTTCAGCCTTGCCAGCGAACCCGCCGGCGCCAATGCCGACGCGGCTGCCTGCCTGAACCGCCTGCTTACGCATATGCAAGCGGATCTACCCGGTCTGAGCAGCAGCCCCTCCGCGGCAATAACGGCTGGAGGTCTTTCCGGGCTGCAAACAGAACTCACCGGCACACTTTTGAGCGCGCCGATGGCGGGGAAATTGGCTGTTTTTCAGGCTCAAAACCGCTGCGTCAGCCTGTTTGGCGCTGCTCTGGATAGCCCGCAGACCCTCTGGCAAGAAACCGGTCAGTATGCTTTTTTGGCGCTGCTCGGCAGCCTGCGGCTGCTGCCGCCTGGCACCGCCCCCGCCTGCCTGGTCGCCTCCGACCCTGAATATGGATTCTCACCCGAAAAGCCCATTCGCGTGGGCAATGTGAACCTGTATGACGGCATCTCGCGCATGGAAGCCTACCTGAACACCTTGCGCGGGCCGAACATGGAAGAAATCAGCTACATCCGCCTCAGCCCCAGCTATAACGCCGCCGAGGAAATTGTGGATGCCTATCAAATCACCTACGCAGGCTTGAGCGCCCCGCTTACCCTCTACTTTTCAATCTACGCGTTCGAGACACCCATGGCTCCGCACGGCTTCTCTTGCGAAGCCGCCTTTCCGCTTTCGCAGCCCTAGCCAGCCCCCACAGGAATTGCGCTGAACGATTCCTTTTCATCCCAACTGTGATAGGATAGAGGGATTACACTTCGCGACCGGTGCTTCTTCTATGTCAACTGCCTCCACCCGCCAACACTTTCCACCCCAGTTCTGGCTGATGTTTTCGGGTCTCGTGCTTTCCTCAACAGGCACCACGATGATCTGGCCTTTTATGCTGGTTTACGTCAGCGAAAAGTTAGGGCAGCCGCTCACCGCCGCCACCAGCCTGATGACCATCAACTCGATTTTCTCCCTCATCGCGGCCATCCTGGCTGGCTCCCTCGCGGATCGCGTGGGCCGAAAGCTCGTAATGGGCGTGGGTCTGCTCGGCCAAGCCGCGGTTTACCTGCTGTACATCCCCTCGAAAGAATTCGTGGTGTTCGCCCTGTTGATGGGCCTTTCCGGCTTCTTCGTCCCGCTGTACCGCGTTGGGACAGACGCGATGTTGGCGGATATGTTCCCCCCCGAAAACCGCGCGCAAGCCTACGCGCTGGTGCGCATGGGCAGGAACATCGGCGTGGCGCTTGGCCCCATCCTTGGCGGGATCGTCCTGGCTAAGTCTTATAACATTGGCCTGATTACTGCCGCCGTCACCCTGACCATATTCGGCATCATTACTTTCCTCTTCCTGAAAGAAACCCGCCCGGCCAACGCGTCCACATCCGCCGAGAAGCTCCGCGACCAGCTCAAGGTCTACAAAAGCGCCCTCCAGAACAAGTTCTTTTCGCGTCTGATTGGCGCGCACACGCTCATGGAAATCTGCGGCACCTTGGTCTGGGCCTTCCTGGTGGTCTACCTGAAGCAAAACTTCGGTATCAATGAAGCTCAATACAGCTGGCTGCCCACAACGAACGCGCTCATGGTGGTTTTTTTACAAGTCTTTGTCACCAGGCTCACCCAAAAACAACCCCCAACGCGCATGCTCACCCTGGGTTCGGCGTTTTATGCCGGCACGATGCTTATCATCGCTCTCAGCGGCAGCTTCTGGGGGTTCTGGGCCGCGATGGTCTTCATGACGGTCGGGGAGCTCATAATCGCCCCAACCGCGACCACCTTCGTCTCCGGAATCGCCCCCGAAGACCAACGCGGGCGTTATCTGGGGTTATTTGGCCTCACCTGGAACCTGGGCATGGCGGTTGGTCCCCTTTCCGCCGGTATCCTGACCGACCTCATCGGGATGCGTGCGCCATACCTGGGCGGCGCCATCATCGGAGCCCTCTCCGTGCTGACTTTTATGACATTGGATCGGCTGAGCAAGCGGGAAAAGCTTCAGCTCCAGTAACCTTTCTGGCAATTTCCCTATCTTTCCTTCGATCTGAGGCTTGACAATCCTTTTTTTATGTTGATAATAGAACATATATTCTATTATGTTTACTGAACAGCGTCTGACCCAGGTATATATCTTTAGCGCTCGGGATGCGGTGCGGGTTTTGCATGTTGCCGGCCCTCCGGACGAAATCCTCTATGCCGTCAACCACGGCAATTGGGAACCGTATGTTGGCGCGCCGGAAAGTCAATCGCTCCGCTGGAAAGCCCATCAGGCGGGCAGGACGATTATCATCCTGCCTGAAGAAGATTTGTTGAAGCCCCCGCCAATCCACCTGACCCCACAGGAAAACAAGGTCTTGCAGCTATTGGCGGGCGGTTATACACCAGCCCAAATTTGCGCCATCCTTTATATTACCGAACGCTCCGTCCGCCGGTATATGAACCATTTGCGGGATAAGTTTCGGGCCCGAACCCTCATGCACATGCTTGCCAAAGCAGTCGCATTGGATATGGCGCGCCCCTCGCTGGATGACAACCTGGATTAATCCCCAGTTAACATGGAAGAGGCCGATCAGATCGGCCTCTTTTGCCCCCCTCTTATGGTACTGCAAACATAGCCACCCTTTTTACCGGCTGTCCAGACCGGATTGCAGTCAATCGAAATCCGCTGTGAAAACTTCTTTGTTGAACTCATTAATCACACAAACACAGCGGACTTGAATACACTTTACACTATTAATATACCACACAATCGCGGATTTGTGTAAAGCCCGATTCTATGATGACAATCCCCACCGCGACTGCCGCGCCAGGGCGTGGGCTTTCGCGTGTTCTGAGTACGCCTTATTCCAGAATAAAACATGCCGCCCATTCAGAGCGGCATGAATCAGGTTCAAGCAGTTTATGCTTCGATAGTGATCGCGCCTTCGGGGCACTCTTCTTTGGCTTCTTCGACTGCGGCTTCCAATTCGGCAGGAATCGGGTCCAACAGCACTTCAGCATAGGGCTCACGCTGCAGGCTGAAGACCTCAGGAGCGATACCTTCGCAAATACCGCAAGCGATGCACAAATCTTTGTCAACAATGGCTCTCATTATTTTCTCCTTCAAGTATTGATCATCTTCTTCGCGATCCTCATCCGCGAATTCTTTGCCAATGATATCACGCTCTGCGTTTTTGTGTGTCTCTTTGTGTGTATCACCTTTATACATCCGAATTTTCCATTCTCCGCTGTCCGCGGCTGCCGGCCGCTTCAGACCAGAGTTGAGACAAAAAGTCATTCCTTTCGCCAGGCAGGGTACAATACTGCAATCCTGCCCGGCGGGCAAACCACCGCGCGAAGCAAACACCACACGAAGAAGGACCCGATGATTTTTCACCTCACAACAAGCTCAGAATGGGAGCGCGCCCAAACTTTAGGTGGGTATACCCCTCAGACCTTTGAACGCGACGGCTTTATTCATTGCTCTGACCTTTATCAGGTTGAGAGCGTCGCCAATCACTTCTACCGCGAGCTCCCCGATTTAATTATGCTGGCGATAGACCCCGCCCAGACCGGTATTCCTCTGGTTTACGAAAATCTGGAAGGCAAAGCTATGAATTTCCCCCACCTCTACGGCAGCCCGCTGCCTTTAGGCGCGGTTACAGCGGTGATTTCACTCTCTCGCGACCAAGCCGGCGATTGGCAGCTTCCGCCCGCCCTGCGCCGCCCCCAACCCCCGCTCATGAACGCGCTGCCGCTGCAAACTCCCGGCAAGCTCTACCGCTCGGTCATGCCCGGCAGCCGCATGTTCGACCCGGACGACAAGGTTATGGAGCTCTACCAACAAGCCGGCATCCAGGTTGTGGTGGTGCTCAACCCCCTGCTGGACATTCGCGAGCACGCCCGTCAGGATTTACGCGAACGCTACGAGCAAGCCGGCTTGGCGCAGATACACGCCCCGGTTGCCGATTTTTCCGCTCCACCTGCCGGCACCTGGAACAGCGCCCTGCAAGAAGTCGCCCGGCTTTTGCGCGCTGGCAAGACGGTCGCCGTGCACTGCCACGCCGGCATCGGACGCACAGGCATGTTCAGCGCCTGCCTCGCCCAGGAACTGATGGGGCTCAGCCCACAGGATTCTATCGAATGGGTGCGCCAATATATTCCCGGCGCGGTTGAGACGGAATACCAGACCCAGTTTGTATTGGATTACCCGCAGCATCGTTAAAAAAGCGCCCGCCAGAAGCGGGCGCTCACTATTACCTCACGTCTCTATTTAATTTCTATCGGCAGGGAATAATTCAGCGCGCTGCCCGTCCGATTCAGCACTCGGATGACATAATCTCCGGCTTTTGGCAGCACATCATCAAAGCTGGCTGCACCCGCGCTGGCAGAAAGCAGTTCGGTTCCATCCACGTGATAGATTGCCAGCCAGGCTTTATCCCCGGGCTGCGCAGAAACCTTCAGCCGCTGCCCCTTATTCGCCCAAACCAGGTATTCATGCGTGCCGTTCGCGGGAGCTTTCCCGTTCGCGGTCAGACTATAAGCCCCGGAAGGGAAGTTGACCCGTTCAGGTATTTCCAGGTAGACCGTAAACGAAACCTCTTGCGGGTTGGCTGCCGCGTCGATATACCAGTCTCCATTCGCCTTCAGATACCCGGCATAAGTGGTTCTTCCTTCCGAAAGCGGTAAGAGCACCGCGCCGTTCGCCCCGCTGACGCCCAAGACCACGTTGCCCGCGCTGCTCAAGGTGATTCTGACATATTGGTCTTTGGAAGCCCAGAAGACATAACGGCGCACGGAATTGTATCCTGCGCTCCCGTCAAGGCTGAGATTGGTCGCCCCACTCGAAAAGCTCAGGCGTATCGGGTCGTAGTACACCGGGCGCTGCGTGGCAGTTTGGCTGATATACGTGACCCCGACAGTCGGTACGCCCGTCTCAGTAGGAGAAGGCACGGTCGGGGTGGGCGGCTGGGTTTCGGATATGGGCGGAGCTGGTGTCTGCGTGGGCAGTGCTGATTCCGCGGTATTGGTCGGCGCGGCCAGGGTGTTAAACGCGATGCGCGTCAGGGTTGCCTGGGCAAATATTGCCGCCTGGGTTTGCATGCCTTCAAAACTTAAGGGTTTGGGCCCCATACAGCCAGCCAGCATCACGCCAGCCGCCAGCAATACAATTCCTATTCTGATTACTTTTCTCATCTTAGCTCCGAAGATTTGTCCGTTCAAACAGCGTTGTTAAACGCTTACTACTTCCGAAAAAAAGAAAGCGTATGACCCGCTTTCCAAGTCATTATTTCGGGTTGAAAACCAGAGTTTCCATAAAACGCTGTGTATAATCCTAATCCAAACCCGGGCTTTATGTTATCATTTGGCTTGTACAAATCTGGATTGGAGTAACAATGGCAAAAACCTTACTGCTGATGAGACACGCAAAATCGAGCTGGCATGATAAAGACCTGCCCGACTATCAACGCCCACTTAAGAAAAGCGGGGTGGAAGCCTCAGCAGAAATCGCCGAAGTCATGCTCGCGAACGAGCTGGTTCCGCAGCTGATTCTATCTTCCCCCGCTCTGCGCGCCAGCCAAACAGCCGAAATTGTTGCCAGGGTTTGCAATCTGGAGCAGAACATTACCTATGTAAACAGCTTTTACATGGGGGAAGTCCGCGAATTTGTGGAAAAACTTCAACACCTGGATGACAGCCTGGAGCGGGTTATGATTATTGCCCACAATCCGGGTCTGGAAGCTTTTTTGCAGCTGCTGGATGGCAAGCTGGTAGCTCTCCCCACCGCGGCCCTCGCCTACATTAGTCTTGACCTGCATAAATGGTCGGATTTTTCCAAACACACCACCGGCGAACTGATTGGTTATTGGGATCCGGAAAACCTCGAAGAACACGCTAAGGAGCACGAGATGGGCAAGGACAAGAAAGACAAGAAAGATAAGAAAGACAAGAAAGAGAAAAAAGAAAAGAAAGACAAGAAGTAAACGAAGCTTCTGGTTTTAGCTTTTCCTTTTTCATAACTCCGGAAGGCGCTCAACTTGTAACGGAACGCGCTGTTTTTTAGATTAATCCCCCGCGTTGCTCAACCCACCCCTTATCCCAACCCCACTAAACGCTGTTCCCGGTTAATCCGCGGGGGCGTATCGAACACTTTGCCAAATCCGCAGCGCCTGCGATAAATCTGCCGCGTTATCCAGGTAAATGGAAGTTTGCGCGCAGCCATTCTCAGCCGTGCTGAAGGCGTGCAGCGCCAGGCGGGTATGCTTGGGCGTTACCGCCTCCAGCCGCATCGTCCCAAAGCGAATCAGAGCGCCTTCCTGCTCCTCGATAATCTCCACTTTTTCCGCCTGAGCCTTCGCGCGCAGATTTGCCAGCAGCGCGGTCTGCTCTTTTGGTCCGCTATAAGAGAACACCGCCACCGCGATGGTTATCCCGGCGGTCCAAAAAACCAGGTACGCTTCCTCCCGGCGGCGTTGAAAACCATCCGGCAGGTCAATGCTCCATTGAGGGGTAAGCTGTTGTCTCATGCCCCTATTCTATCAAAAGCCTGTAAATTCTTAAATCATCATTTTAATTATTGCGCGGTATCCCCGAGCCTGATATCATTAAGGCGCTGTTGTCAACCAAAACCTGTTATAAGTGGAGGTTCCTCATGACTGTTCTCACCCTCATTCTTGCCGGCGGAGCTGGCAGCCGACTGAGTATCCTGGGGGAAAAACGCGCCAAGCCGGCCGTGCCCTTTGCCGGTAAATACCGTATCATAGACTTCCCACTCTCCAACGCTGTCAATTCTGACCTTTATCGCCTGGCAGTGCTCACCCAATTCCGTCCGCACTCCCTGATGCAGCACCTCGGCATCGGAGAACCCTGGGATCTGAACCGCCGCCCGCCCAATGGATTGCTAATCTGGCAGCCCTTCCGCGGGCGCTCCCAACAGGATTGGTACCGCGGCACAGCGGACGCGCTCTATCAAAACCGCGGCTTCATCCAGGATGCCAATAGCGACACCCTGCTCATCCTTTCTGGAGACCATATCTACAAGCAGGACTACCGCGACTTGCTGCGCTTCCATCAATCCAAAAATGCCGACCTCACCGTCGCGGTGATGAACGTCAGCCCGGAGGAGGTCAGCCGCTTCGGGATTATGAGCGTGGATTCCACGCAAAAAATCACCAAATTCGTCGAAAAACCCAGGAAATCCGACAGCACCCTGGCTTCGATGGGTATATACGTTTTTAACACCCAATTTTTACTCGAGCAGCTGGATTACGACGCGGTTCAGCCGGATTCCTCACACGATTTTGGCAAGAACATTATCCCCCGCATCGTCGAAATGGGCCGCGCCTATGCCTATCCCTTTGTCGGCTATTGGGTTGATGTCGGCACCATTCAGGCTTACTGGGAAACCAGCATGGCTCTGCTGGAAGAGGCTCCCGCCCTCGACCTTTATACCTCAGACTGGGTTATTCACACCCGCTCCGAAGAGCGTCCGCCCGTAAAAATCATGCCGTCCAGCAGCCTGGAACAAAGCATGGTCTCCAACGGCTGCATTATCAGCGGCACGGTGGTAAACAGCGTGCTCTCTCCCGGTGTCATCGTGGAAAAAGGCGCGGTCGTGCGCAACAGCGTGATTATGAACGACACCATCATCCGCTCCGGAGCAGTCGTGCATAATTGCGTGCTGGACAAGCGCATCGAAGTCGGTCCTGGGGCGCAGCTTGGGCATGGTAAAGAATCCATCCCCAACAAACTGGAACCGGACAACCTCCAGACGGGCATCACCATCGTAGGAAAATCCGCGGTCATCCCCGCCAAAGCTGTAATCGGGAAAAACTGCCGTATCGATCCGGACACGAAGCCAGCGGACTACGCAGCGCTCGAGGTTCCCAGCGGCGAAAGCATCCTGCAGAAATGATGAGGTTAAGATGAGCGCAGCCCTGGAACAAACCCCCGCATGGCAAGCCCTCGGGCAGCATTACGCGCAGGTAAAAGACCTCCACATGCGCGCCCTCTTCGCGCAAGACCCCGGCCGTTTTGAGCGTTTTTCTGTCCAATTCAAAGACATCCTCTTTGATTACTCCAAGAACCGGGTTACAGATGAGACCATGCGCTTGTTGTTGAATCTGGCGGAAGAAGCCGGGCTCCCCACCTGGATTGAAGCGATGTTCAGCGGGGAAAAAATCAACAATACCGAGGGGCGCGCTGTCCTGCACACCGCCCTGCGCAATCAGTCCGACACACCGGTTTTCGTAGACGGCACGGACGTCATGCCCGAAATCCGGCGGGTGCTGTCCAGAATGCGCCGTTTCAGCGAAAACGTCCGCTCGGGTGAATGGCGCGGCTTCACCGGCAAGCCAATCACCGATATCGTCAACATCGGCATTGGCGGTTCGGACCTGGGGCCCAAAATGGTGTGCGCCGCGCTAAAACCATACAGCAAGCACGGTTTGCGCGTCCATTTCGTCTCCAACGTGGACGGCACCGACATCGCCGAAACGCTCAAAATCCTGAACCCCGAGACCGCGCTTTTCCTGATTGCCTCCAAGACCTTTACGACGCAAGAAACAATGACCAATGCCCACAGCGCGCGGGAGTGGTTCCTGGCCCGTTCCGGCGACGAACGTCACATCGCCCGGCACTTCGCCGCCATGTCCACCAACACCCAGGCAGTCAGAGCTTTCGGGATTGACCCCGAGAATATGTTTGAATTCTGGGACTGGGTGGGCGGGCGCTATTCGCTCTGGTCTGCCATCGGTCTTTCCATCGCCCTCTTCATCGGCATGGATAACTTCGAAGCGCTCTTGCGCGGCGCGTATGAAGCCGACCAACACTTCCGCGGCGCGCCGCTCAACCAAAATATCCCGGTGCTTATGGCGCTCCTGGGCATCTGGTACAACAACTTTTTTGGCGCGCAGTCGCACGCCATCCTGCCCTACGAACAATATCTGGAACATTTCCCGGCGTACTTCCAGCAAGGCGATATGGAAAGCAACGGCAAAAGCGTCAGCCGCGCGGGCGAAACGCTGCTCTACTCCACGGGTCCCATCATTTGGGGGCAGCCCGGCACCAACGGACAGCACGCCTTCTACCAGCTCATCCATCAGGGCACCAAGCTCATCCCTTGCGACTTTTTGGCGGGCGTGGAAAGCCAAAACCCACTCGGCAGCCATCACGCCATCCTGCTCTCAAACTTTTTGGCGCAAACCGAAGCTCTGATGAAAGGCCGCACCCCCGAAGAAGCTCGGGCGGAACTCTCCGCCCAGGGTTACTCCGGCGCGGAATTGGAACTCCTCACCCGCGCCAAGACCTTTCCAGGAAACCGCCCGACTAATTCCTTCCTTTACCAAAAGCTGACCCCCGCGGCGCTCGGCGCGCTCATCGCCCTGTATGAACATAAAATATTCGCGCAGGGTATCATCTGGCGCGTCAACTCGTTCGACCAGATGGGGGTGGAACTTGGCAAACAGCTTGCCAAAGCCATCCTGCCGGAATTGGACGGCACCCAGCCCGTGCACACGCATGATTCATCCACGAATGGCTTGATAAACGCCATAAAATCCCGCCGCTGATAAGGAGAACCGTATGAAAACCCTCAAAGTCCTGTTTCTTGCCGCCGAAGCCGATCCTTTGGTAAAAGTTGGCGGTTTGGGGGACGTTGCCGGCTCGCTGCCCCAGGCTTTGCGCGCCCTGCCCGCCGAAGACGTCCGCGTCGACGCGCGCCTGCTGCTCCCTTATCACGACGCGGTTCGCCAGAAGCTGCCCAACCCTGAATTCCTGTTCAGTTTTCCGGTTGAGTCCAAATCCGGCGCCCACACCGCTGAAGCCTACCGCGCTGAAGTGAACGGTGTGCCGGTCTACCTGATTGGCGGCGAACCCATCGCGAACAGCCCGGTCTACAGCCCGGATTCCGCGGCAGACGGGCGTAAGTATGTGTTTTTCTCCGCCGCCGTGCTGGGAATGATGGACCGTCTGGAGTGGAAACCGGATATCGTCCACGCCAACGACTGGCACACCGCCCTGGTGGTATACCTGCTCAAGCTGCGTCAGAAAGGCTCCCCTGCTGGCGCGCGCCCCAAAACCGTCTTCACCATGCACAACCTGCCATTTATGGGCGCGGGCACCGAAGCGGCTTTCGATGACTACGGCATCCCACCCAGCCGCTACAGCCTGGTGCCCTGGTGGGGCAAAAAGTTCCCTCTACCGCTGGCGATACAAACCGCCGACCGCGTGACCACCGTCTCCGAAACCTACGCGCAAGAAATCCTCACCCCCGAGTTTGGCTGCGGGCTCGAAAAGCTGCTCCAGACCCGGCACAAAGTCGTTTCCGGCATTGTCAACGGGCTGGACATGGACGCCTGGGACCCCAGCCGCGACCCGCGCTTGCCCGCGCCTTTCAGTGCGGACCAGCTCCATCTGCGCGCGGGTAATAAAACCGCCCTCACGCGGGAATTCGACCTGGACCCGGACCCCGCCCTTCCATTGCTGGTGCTCGTTTCGCGTATGGACCAGCAAAAGGGCGTGGATCTGGCAATTGAAGGGCTCGCCAGCCTGGTGGGCAGACCCTGGCAGGCGATTCTGCTGGGGACTGGCAACCCCGAGCTTGAGGAAGCCTGCCGCCAGCTGGAAAGCTCTCACCCCAACCGCGTGCGCGCCGCTATCCGTTTCGACGTCAACCTCTCTCGCCGCATGTACGCCGGCGGGGATATCCTGTTAATGCCCTCACGCTACGAACCTTGTGGTCTGGCGCAGATGATGGCCATGCGTTACGGCTGCGCCCCGCTGGCGCGCGCCACCGGCGGCCTGCAAGATACCATCAGCGATATCAGCGCGCACCCCGAAAGTGGAACCGGTTTTCTGTTCAAACCTGCCACCGCCGAAGCTTTCGCCGGCGCGCTCGTCAGGGCGCTGGATTTGTACAAAGACCAAGACGCGTGGCAAGCCCTGCAGATACGCGGGATGCGCCAGGACTTCTCCTGGTCCAAATCCGCGCTCGCTTACCTTCGCCTGTATCAGGGCTTGGGCCTGAAATAAACCTCTGACCTAATGCAGTGAATTAAACACAGCGGCGGCGCCCATGAGCGCAGCCGCTGAACATTACCTCAGGCTCAGGCTTTCCGCCTGGCGTCCACTGCCTCAAGCAGCACGCCAAAAGCGTCCGCGAATGCTTTCACACCTTCCGCTTCCAACTGCGCGGTCACCTGCGGCATCATGATGCCGAGCTCCTCAAGCCTCACAAACAGCGCGCGCGCCGCGTCCAAATCTTCGCCGATGCTTTCCCGCGCCTTGCCGTGGTCGAGGAACGCGGTCAACGTCTGGGGAGGCACGGTATTGACCGTGTCCGCGCCAACCAGCTCTTCCACGTACATCACATCCCGATAAGCGGGGTTCTTGGTGCTGGTGGATGCCCACAGAGGGCGTTGTTTGCGCGCGCCCCTGGCTTCCAAACGGGTAAAGCGTTCCGAGCCAAACACCTCCTGGAACTGGGCATAAGCCAGGCGCGCGTTGGCAATCGCGGCTTTGCCAGCCAGGGCAGGCGCGTCTGGTGCTCCGCTGGCCTCCAGGCGGGGGTCAATGTGCGAGTCCACGCGCGAAATAAAGAACGACGCTACCGAAGCAATCCCGCCCAAAGGCAGCCCAGCCTGGGCCCGCTCTTCCATGCCGCTCAGGTAGGCGTCCATCACCTCGGCGTAGCGCTCCAGCGAGAAAATCAGGGTGACGTTCACATTAATCCCCGCCGCGATGGCAGCCTGAATTGCCGGTAAACCGGCGTGCGTGGCAGGGATTTTCACCATCAGGTTTGGGCGGTTAACCCGCTGCCACAGCTCCTTAACCTGCGCCAGCGTCTCAGCGCTTTGGTCTGCCAGGTACGGGTTCACTTCCAGGCTGACGTACCCATCCCCGCCGCCTGAGCTGGCATATAGCGGCAGGAACAAATCCGCGGCCGCCTGGATATCCTCAATCGCCAGCCGGAAAAAAACCTCCTCCGCGCTCAAACCAGGATCCCGAAGCGGTTTCAAACTTTCGTCGTAATCATTGGTTTTCGCGATCGCGTTCATGAAAATGGAGGGGTTCGAGGTTACGCCGCGGATTTCTCCGCGCGCGATCATGCCTGCCATCTCTCCGTTTTTCAGAAGGCTGCGCTGGATATTGTCGTACCAGATTGACTGTCCCATTTCCAATAATCGCGTTATGCTGTTCATTCCTTTGTGCCTGCTCCTTGTGTGTTTTCTCTCACCAGCTGCGCGCTGAAATCAGGACATATTACAAAATCAATTCAGCCGCGCGGGTCCTGACTGCGCGGTGGCTGCGTCTCTGTTTTGCGGCGCTGACCATGCGGTGTATTATATCAACAAGCCTGGGTTTCCTCCATTGGCTGGCGCCTGACGCGTCCCAACAGGCGGCGTGCCCACCCATTTCTCAGAAATCACCCCGTCAGCTTTATCGGGCTGGAGTATAATCCGAATTTGTGAAGCGCATGAAAGCGCGGACGTGCATAATTCCCCAACCCGCTTTCGTGCTTACCTGACAATATCAAACTCGGAGCAAATCATGGCAAAACGGACGCTTAAAAGACAGTTGAACCTTGTTCAGGTGATTATGCTTGGCACAGCCGGAGCGCTTGGTTCCGGGGTATTTATTCTGACCGGGCACGCCGCCGGTATCGCCGGGCCCGCCACCGTTCTGGCAGTCATCATCGCCGGTCTGCTGAGTTTCAGCATCGCGCTGAATTATTGCGAACTGGCAACCACCTATCCCGAAACCGGCGGCGCCATGACCTACGTGCGCGAGGCCTGGGGAAAGGGCTTGCTCTCCTTCCTGGTCGGCTCCATGGACTGCATCTCGAGCACCTTTTATTGCGCCCTCTCCGCGGTCGGTTTCGCGTATTCCCTTTCGGTTTTCATTCCCACCTTGCCCATCGTTCCGGTTGCCATCGCGGCAATTTTGGTTTTCACGCTGTTGAACATCCTGGGCGTCACAAACGTTGGCAATGTCCAAATCGTCATGGGTCTGATTCTCCTCTCAGCTTTCGCGTTCTACATCATTGGCGGCTTCGTCATGCCAAATGGTTTTGACCCGAAAATTCTCCTCTCCGATGGAAAGTGGTTCATTGGCGGGAATTTTGGCGGCAACTTGTTTACAATTTTCCGCACCATCGCGCTCATCTACGCGCTTTATGTCGGTTTTGAGGTGATTGCCGACGACGCGGAAGAAATTAAAAATCCCGCAAAAAACATACCAAGCGCGATTATTATCAGCCTGATCATCATTACCCTGATCTACTCCCTCTCTGTCACTGTCGCGCTTGGCACCAGCCCCTGGCAGCAGTTGGCTGGCTCCGAGACAGCTCTTTCAGACACCATCCGTAAGTTTTCACCCACCGTAGGCGTCACCATCATAGCCCTGGCTGGCATGGTGGGAGCCCTGACCTCCGTCAATTCCTCCATGCTTTCCGCCACCCGTGAAAGTTTTACGCTCAGTCGCGACGGCGCCTGGCCAATGATGCTTTCCCGTTTGAATAAAGCCCGGGTGCCTTTCATGGCAATCCTGATGATTGGTCTCATCTCCATATTCATCACTGGAATCGGTCTGGTCAATTTCCTCAGTTACATCACCTCGGCCGGGTATTTGTTTGTGCTCTTTTTCTCCAACCTGGCGATGATTAAATTGCGCAAAAAATATCCTTATATTCACCGCCCATACAAAGTTCCTCTGTTCCCCCTGACCCCACTTGTCGCCTCAGTTACCTGTCTGATTGTTATCTGTTTCTCAGAACTGCGGGCTCTGGCGTTTACGGGCGGGGTCATCCTGCTGTTTGCCATCTATTACTACCTCCGTATCGGCGTCGCCGCCTGGCAGGAGACGCACACCCGCGCGCTTTCGCCGGGCAGATACCGTCTGCTGCTGCCGGTCACCGACTTTTCGGGCTTAGACTCGCTGATGAAAATCGGAGCTGGATTGGCTGAAGCTCAGAGCGATATGAACATGTGCATGCTGTTGGTCATGAAAAAGAGTACCACCGAAAACGAGCAGTCTTTGGAGCATTTCAGGCAGACCCGCCAGTACGTTATGGAGAAGTTCATTCACTACGCCATAGAACGCAACGTACCCACCTATTCCAAGACCGTGACAGCCAACAGCCTGGCAGAGGGAATTATCGATGAAATCAAAATGGATAATAACGTCCGCCTTTTGCTCTTGCGCATGCCGCGGGAAAGCGCGGGACGGGATCTGATTAAAACCACAGTCCAGGAGCTTTTCCGCGAAAACATTGTAAACATCGGCGTTCTCTACGACAAAGGTCTCACCCGCCCGCAAAACATCCTTGTTCCCGTCGGCGGTGGGTATCATTGCAAACTTGCGATTCAACTGGCATACAAACTCGCCTCCATCAATAACGGACAGGTAGACTTTTTGCGCGTCGTGCCCACCAGCGTGGATGAAGAAGCTTATGAAGACCAGATGGCCTATTTGCAAGAGGTGGTGATGGGTGAGCTTTCAAGCATTCCCGCCGACGCCAGCCTGCACCTGGACCACTCGGATTCCCCGGCAGAATCTATCATCCATCAAGCCAACCTGGGGAACGCGGACCTGATAATCATCGGCTCAAGCGAACTTTATGAGGAGTCGGAACTCTTTGGAAAAATCGCCGAACAAGTGGCTGCGGGCGCGCCTTGCTCCACGTTAATCATCCGCCAGCACGAAAGCCCGGCTGCTTCCTGGCTGCGCCGGCAGGTAAAAAGCATGGAAAAGAAGGACTGAGCGGGCACATTTCGCCGCAAAGTTGAGCGCCAACCAATTGCCAGCTCCCTTCCACCCTCAACGCATCCTAAATCGCGGCGGAAATGCCTGCTGCAATTTGGGAATCCGTGTGTACAATAGGAATGTATCATTCAGAAAGGGTGAACACCATGAAAAAGCTCAGTAAAATCGCATTAATTCTCGCTGTGTTGGCGCTCCTCACGCTCGCCTGCGGCTTCCCTGTCAATGCCCTCAAGGATAACCCCCCGGTAATTGAAAAAGGCTCCGGCAACGTAATCCGCTCCGAGCCGGCAATATCCGAATTTACGACCCTCAAATTGACTGGCGGCGGAGAACTGCGCCTGGTTCAGGGCAGTGAATACAGCCTGGTCATTGAAGCGGAAGACAATATTTTGCCCCATATCTCCACCGAGTTAAGCGGCGGCACCCTCAAGCTCGGCTATGAAGAATCCCTGTGGAAAGAGCGTTACGTCCCGACCAAACCGATTATTTATACCGTTACATTTGTCAACCTGGAAGAAATCACGCTGATTGGCGGCGCCAAGATTACCTGCGCCTCCCTGGACGTCCCGCAGCTGCAGCTCGACTTGAACGGCGGTGTGGATGTGACCCTGAATAATCTTCATGCCGACAAACTCACCCTCAAATTGGACGGCGGCGCGAACGTCTCCATTAATGGCGAAGTCGGAGAGCAGTCCCTGACCCTGAACGGCGCCGGAGCCTACTCTGCCGAAGACCTGAAAAGCCGCGCTGCCACGCTGGTTATCAACGGCGCCGGGGAGGCGAAGCTTTGGTCCACCGAAACGCTCGATATCACCCTCAACGGCTTCGGTTCCGTCTCATACTACGGCAGCCCGCAGGTTACGCAAGCCCTGCACGGACTCGGGACTATCACCAGCCTGGGAGATAAATAATGGGTCGGCGGCAGCAAATCGCGTTCGGGGCAGTTCTTTTCCTGATTGGCGGCGGGCTTTTGGCGCGTCAATTCGTCCCCGCTCTGGAACCATTGATGGGCTGGCCGCTCATGCTCATCCCTCTTGGGCTGCTCGGCATCGTCGGCGCCGCGATTTTACAGCGCGGCGGGTGGCTGATTGTCTGCGCGCTTCTGACCGGAATCGGGTTCAACCTATGGGCAGCCAGCCACCTCAACGACAGCGTTTGGGTATCGATGATCGCTTTCCTCGGTTTCGGTCTGCTCCTCGCGAGCCTGTTTGACCCGACGGAAAAACACTCATGGCGTCAGGGCCTGACGCTCATCGCGTTATCAGCCGGGTTATTTCTGCTCATCGGTGGCAAACTGTTCCTGCCCTTTCCGCGGCTGAATTCATACTCCCCGGCATTAGTCGCGCTCATCGGCGCGGTATTAATTCTGACAGGCTTGTTCAGGAAAAAGAAGCAGCCGTGACCCGCGAACAAAAGGAGCCCTACGGCTCCTTTTGTTTTTCATCTTTGTCCCAGGCGGCTTTTACCCGTTCATAAGTTTCTTCCAAAGTCTCCGGCAAAACGCGCGTCTGCCCCACCACGGAGATAAAATTCGCGTCTCCCGTCCAACGCGGCACCACGTGCATATGCAAATGCCCGGCAATCCCGGCGCCGGCTGGCGACCCAATGTTCATGCCCAGATTAAATCCCTGCGGATGGTATATATCCTCCAACAGCGACACAGCCTTACTGGCGACGCAAATTAATTCCTGCAGCGTTTCCTGCGGCAGCTCCGCCAGGTCCTGACAGTGCTGGTACGGCACCACCATCAGGTGCCCATTGCTGTATGGGTATAGGTTGAGGATGACATACGTCCGCTCGCCGCGGTGTACCACCAGGTTTTCCGGGCTGTCCTCAGCTTCGTACGCCGCGCAAAACACGCAGCTTGGGTCGCTTCTATCGCGCTGAAAATAAACTTTTCGCCAGGGGCTGTAAATGTGGTCCATTCGCATATTCTAACCCAAAACTGCGGGGAGGGGAAATTTCAATCCTCCCATTGACAAATTATCTGCGCCTATATACAATATGACCGTTTGGTCACGGCCAAAACAAATACGATGCCTACAAAAACCTTCCTGAACCTCCCGCAAGAAAAACGCGCTCAGATAGAATCAGCCGCTATCCAGGAATTTGCCCAAAAAGGCTTCCGCTGCGCTTCTGTAAACGCCATCGTTGCCAATTCCGGCATCGCCAAAGGCTCTTACTACCAATATTTTTCGGATATGGAGGATGTTTTCTCTCACATCCTCACGATTGCCCGCCAAAAAAAGCTGAGCCTGGCAAACGAGCTGAACTCCGGCAATGGACGGGACGTGTTCGCGTATTTACGCTTCTTATTCCAGGTGGAAATCCTGTTTGAACTGCGCGAACCCGAACTGGCCGCGATTGAGCACCACGCTTATCACGAAAACAAGGACGCGCCCGACAACGCGAACACCCCTCTGATTGGCGGCGCTTCCTTCTTCAATGAATTCCTCGTGCAGGGTATCCTCGCCGACGACGTCGCCACCTGGGTGGATACCAAGTTTGCCGCGCAGCTGCTCGGCGCGGTCTATCATCTGCTCACCAGGCAGGTTATCCTCCGCCTGGGAGAAACCGCCGAGGCTTTGCGTTCGGGCGAAGCGGACATCCGCACAGACCCCCTTGCTCAGAGCCTGTTGGATAACCTGATGGACCTGCTGGAAGCCGGGCTGGCGCGCGAACCTGCCATCCGAAAAGATTTCTTCTCCAAATAGAGCAAAAAAGCGGGCTGCAAAGCCCGCTTTTGATTCCGGGTTTAGCTCACCCGCAAGATACATTCACTCCCAGGCAGGTGCCAACCTGGTAGGCGCTGCGAATCCAGGAATGGTTTGCGGGCACCAATTTATGCTTGTCCACCACATTCTCAAGCGGGACGCTGCTCATCGCGCCGTCCACCCGCGCCGCCATGCGTCCAAATTCCCCATCGCTCACCATCCGTGCGCCCCATTCTGCCAGTTGGGTTGCCAGCAGGCGGTCCGAGGCGGTTGGTGTGCCCCCGCGCACCAAAGCCCCCAGAATTGTAATGCGGGTCTGCAGTCCGGTTTGTTCTTCCAGGCGCCGCGCCAGCAGCATGGTCTCGCCGGAATACCCCTTGCCAATGCGTTCCATTTCCGCGCTCACCGCGCTGTCGCTCGCGCATTCCTGACCTGCCTTCTTCCGCGCCGCCCGCTCCATAAATTCAACCAACTCCTGCGAACGCGCGTTTTCCGCCACCGCCACCAACGAAAAATTTCTGCCTGCTTTTTGCCGGGCGCCTATCGCCGAGCTGATGAGGTTAAAATCATATGGAAATTCAGGGATGAGAATCACATCCGCGCCGGCCGCCAGGCCAGCCCCCAAGGTCAGCCACCCCGCGCTGACGCCCGCCAATTCCACAATCATGATGCGGTGGGTGGCATTCGCGGTGGAATGCAGGCGGTCAATCGCTTGCGCGGCAATTTCCCGGGCGCTGTCAAACCCGATGGCTTTGTCTGTGCCAGGGATGTCGTTATCGGCTGCTTTGGGCAGCACCACAACCTTCAAACCCGCCTGGCTGAGATGTAATCCCGCCCGGATGCTCTCCTTACCCCCGATGCACACCAGCGCGTCCAGCTTGCGGCGCTTATACGTATCCACCGCGTTTTGGGTCAGGTCAGCGCTGCCGTTTGCGGTTGGCATTGCCTGCGGAATGTTGCGGCTGATGCCCAGGATGGTGCCGCCCAGGGTCAGGATCCCGGAAAGGACGCCGCCGCTCAGGTCCATCGTGCGGTCTTCCACCAATCCATTGAAGCCGTCGCGGAAGCCAATCAGCTCCAGATTTTTATCAGAGCCAACCGCCTTGCCAATGCCGCGGATAGCGGCGTTCATCCCCGCGCAGTCGCTGCCGGCAGTCAACAACCCGATTCGTTTGGCCATATATACCTCACTGGAAGCATTAAAGTTTCCGTAATTATAGCTTTAAATCCCTTTAACAAAAAAATGCCTGCGCGGGCATTTTTTTGGTGTTCATGCCGAGCCACAGAATCGAACTGTGGACACTGCGATTTTCAGTCGCATGCTCTACCAACTGAGCTAGCTCGGCGTTCTTGCGAACAGTGGCAAGATTCTAACCGTAAGCAGCTTTAGTGTCAAGCTTTGCGGCAATCCGAGCGCAGCCAGCCTGCGCTGGTCAGCACATCGAACACACGATATGAATCGCGGACATAAAAGATACCCCGCCCATCGTCTGGATCGCGGAGTTTGCCATATGAGGATATATAGGCGCCGATCCAGCAAAGATATCACTTACCTGGAATCCCGGAAGTTGAGGTGAAGCAGTCAGACAAGCGAGCTTGCAACCGCTCAAGCTCATTAAATTTATCTGAGCGTAACCGCTCAGGCATTGAACATAAACCATACGACCGTATGCACAACCCCCAGGAATCCTGCGTCTGGAGATCTGCTTGCTGCCTCAAGAGCGCCAAAACGGGTGCATAACAAGACGGACAAGAAGAGAAGAAAACATTTCGTGTAAACACACAGCCAACCTGGGTTCGGTTCTGTACGGATAAAAGAAAAGCTGAAAGAAGTGGATAAGCCCCGTCTGTCCGAAACTTTTATTTGCGACATAATCAAACGCATAAACCCAAGGGAAAGAAACAGCCAAATCATCCGCGGCGCAAAACATCCGTAGGAGGTCTGGGCCTTGTTGGTCTGTTTCACGCTTTCCCGCCCTTGTCTGCCCCATTTTCCGGTACAATAAAGCCAGATTGCCAACACCACAAATACCACCGGAGG
>ERZ795030.593-NODE-593-length-54380-cov-6.317994_pt1 | contig 54380 bp, 44 predicted proteins | sample MGYA00375122_ERZ795030 | MGnify/ENA primary metagenome ERZ795030 (study PRJEB30165, sample SAMN05720146) | activated sludge metagenome | isolation source: anaerobic digester from wastewater treatment plant | place: Japan | collected 2015-04-20 ... | reverse complement strand
TTGACACATATGATGCTATACCCGCCGCGTCGCTTCCCGATAGAATTTGACACATCTATGCCGAGAAAATATTGCTAGCCGGCGGGCATGGTTATATAATGAAAACAGAAATTCTTGAAAAAATGATAGAAGCGATAAGGATCGTATTTAACGGCGGTATATATGTCAGCGAAAATATTAAAGACCGGCTGTTAATTAAAAAATATTCTCAAAAAACCGGTTTAATAAAAAATGTTGAAGATACGCTGTCTCAAAGAGAATACGAAATTTTTAAATACGTCGGTGCGGGTTATTCCCCAAGCGAAATATCCAATCTTTTGAATTTATCCGTCTCGAGCGTAAATACTTACAAAAAAAGAATTCAAGATAAACTAAATATAAACGATTCTTGCGAGCTTAAAAAATACGCTATTAAATATTTTAAAAGTTTGTGAAACAATAGTTTTTAATTTTGACGCATAGACGCCGCGCCCCGATGAATAAATTGACACATATGGAGTAACATACTCGCCGCGAATTAATTTTATTATTTATACGCATCTTTTCTAAAAACAACTCTTGATACTACTACTTTTTTTTCTTTTTCTTCAATGTAAAATAATATTCGATAATTCCCAGATCTTAATCTATATTCATTATCTCTATCTACTAATTTTTTAACATTCTGATTTCGAGGATTTTCTTTTAGAGTTTCAATATTTTTCAAAATGACCGAATAAAAAGGTTCATTAATATCTTCTAAATCTTTAACAGCGCTTTTTTTCAACGCAATATTATACAATTTTTTTTAACCTTTTATAGTCGTCAAAATTAACTTCATCTTCGTCTATTGTTTTTTTAATTAATTCTGAATCTATCTTATCTTCAATTATTTCTATCAGTTTAAGAAAATCATTATAATCAATTATTACTTTCGTTTTATTCCCCTGATCGTCGACTATATATTCTCTTGTTAATGATAAATTCATAATTTTTCCCTTACGCGCTTAATATTATTATTAATTTAATATTTTTAAACAAAAATATCAATAAAATTTACTCCAAAAATGGTAATTCGTTAGTTTTTTGAGAATTTAAAACATCTGTCCCATATTCGCCGCGCCGCTTCCCGACGAAAATTTTGACACATATGCGTCGCGCCGCTCCCCGACAGAAATTCGACGCATATGGAGCTGCATACGCCGCGCCGCTTCCCCAATGGAAATCGACGCATATGGAGCTATACGCGCCGCGCCGCTTCCCGATGAAAATTGACACATATGGAGCTATACGCGTCGTTCTCTGATAGAAATTTGACACATATGGCGCTAAGGATAAATTGACACATATGCGCCGCTTTTTGTTCTTAACGGCGCAAGCCCCGATATGAGCGTATTTAGTATTTTAGTATATTCAAAACGGGAATTCCCGCTTTCATTGGGGCGCGACAATTGTCGCATAGAAATTAACACATATGCGCTGCCGCGGCGCTAAATTAGAACTGATAGCCGCCCGAAATAAATACGTTCATAGATAGCGCGTCTACGGTTTGAATATTAACGACTCCGCCGATAATCTGAGCTTTACCTCTTCCTCCGGACGCTACTATGCCCAGGTTTACGCAGAGGTCCGACGTGGCGAATCCAAACGTCAAACTGCCTCCAAACATGTGGACATGGTCTTTCTTATTTACGTCGCCTTCGTTAATGACCTGAGTATTGGAAAAGTTGGTAAAAAATCCCACTCTTAACGGGAAATTCGGAGTAATATACCATTCATACCCGATAGCTACGTTGCCGATTATATTAAGTTTTTCGTTGTTTCCCAGAAGAACTTCGTCGTGTTTTTTTGTGGTAGAGTTGTATTGATATCGGATAACCTGTTGAGAAGCGTTGAAGTGTTGTATAGGGATGTAAAGGTATCCGTCTAGACTTAAAAGCATCGATTTGCTGATGAAAACGCATATTCCCAACGCTTGTTTGATATAAAGAGGTCTAAACAAGCCGTTTTCAGCAATATTTAGTACTTTAAGCGTATTATTAACTACGTTGTCTTGATCAACCGCCAGTACCCAAGAGTCGGTAGTCTGATCGAGGTATTTTAGTTTATAACTCGACGTCGATTGATAAGTATTAATGTTTACTATATCGAACGGGGTAGAAATCGAATAGCCGATTGAGAGCTTATCTATCGGCATAAACTGAAGTCCCAGTTGAAAATTCAAACCGATAATTCTTTCGTTTTTATAGATACTCCCGTCTTGAAAGAAGTCGAGCGCTTTAGTATTCATTTTATAAATTGTTTGAGAAATGAGTTTCTTATCGCGATATCTTATAAAAGCGTTGAACCCAAGCGATACCTTTTTATGCAACAAAAAAGCGAAAGAGGGTCCGGCTTCGTAAACCATATCCGTAAAGTTAAAATTAACGTTTAAATTAGTAGGTCTTACTCCTAAATTTCCGTAGTTATTTAGGATTGTCGCGTTGTCCCTTTGATCGTAAAATTCGCTGTCGGCGCTGGTTACCGTTATAGCGAACGTAAAATGCTTTTGTCTCTGTATAAACCCAAAAAAGTTCGGTATAAAAGAAAAAGAATATCTGAGGTAATCGAAATAGTCTCCGCCGGACTTCGGAAAAACGTCGTGATAATACAGCATTTTAAACTGTATAGCGTTGACCGACAATGAAAAGTACTTCGAAGAGGAGTAGGCTAATCCCGCCGGGTTGTAGAAAGCGCCTTCCGGTCCGTCCGCTATAGCCGTATAAGCTCCAGCTAGTCCCGCCGCTCTATCTCCGACAAATAAATTTATATAGTGATTCTCGTCTGCCGAAACGTTAAATAGTAATAAAAGCGATATCGAGATTAAAACTACTCTTCTCATTTTTTCTCCTCCCCGCTGCTTTTAACCAAAGATTTAAATTTCAGGAAATTTTCAGAATCGCTTAGTTTGTCTATGTTGGGAATAATATGCTCCTCCATTCTCTTTACTCTCTCCTCGGTTTTTGGGTGAGTAGCGTCGAGATTTTCCAGAGCTTTTACGTCCGGATAGTTCGACAGCGCCGAAAGATAGTCGATATAATCTCTCGCATTAATATTCAAACTTTGAAGAAGATCGAGAGCGTATCTGTCCGCTTCAAACTCGTCTTCGTTATCCAGACCTTTAACAAACAGCTCCTCCTCAATTTGATCGGATATCTGATTTGCTATATTGGTAATAACCTGTCTGGGACCGGCAATAACTCTAGCCAACATTTCGAAGAAGTTATATCTGACCTCTACCTTAACCCTTTTTAATATATGTTTTTTATTAATATGCCCCAATTCGTGAGCAAGAACGCCTAATAGAGCCGATTGATTATCTATGCTGTTAATAGCGCCCTTAGAGATCAATATATACCCGCCGGGAAGCGAATAAGCGTTTATCTGATCGGTATTTAATATTGCAAAAAAGTACTCGATCTCTTGTCTCTCCGTATATAGGGCTAACGATTTGCCGAGTTTGTTTAAGTAAGACGTCGCCTCCTCATTCTTTAGAACGCCGTATTTTCCGGCGATTTTAGCAAAAGCCGCTCTTCCTACCTCTTTCTCTTTCTCCGCGATTTCGAGTTGCTTTTCAACCTCGTTTTCGCGTTTTATCTCCTCCATACTTTTGCAACTTACGAGCAAAATTAACAAAATTGAAAGCGCCAACGCAATTTTTAGAATTCTCATATACTCCCTCGACGTATTGTACAAATTTTTAAACCTATGGTAGCATTATAAATATTTTATACCTTATTGTAAATAAAAAAGTACAAATATTTAGCTTTTTAAATTTTAAACTTTAAATTAAACAAAAAAGATCGCCTTCAGACAGACGACCTTTACTAAACAATCTTTTATACTTAACTAGAAGTTTATAAACTCCGCCTCTGAAAACGCCACTAACTCCTCTTCCGTAAAACTAAACGTATTCTCAACCCATTTGATGGATTCAAAATCGTAGTCGCTGAAAGATAAATTCTCTCTATCCCTGACGCTCTCGCTTGAAAGCCCTCTTACCGCCGCCGCGCTTGACGTAAAGTTGCTGGCTCTTTTTCTTATCTCTACGGAAGACAAATCGGCTTTACTATCGGCGACGCTGCTAACCTTGACTCCGGGCTCTTCGCCTAAAAACATATTCTTGACGTATCCCGAAACGCCGTTTATCTTTATAAAACTCCAATCCCCTTTGATCTCGATAACTTCCACTTTATCGTTATGGTTTAACGCTCCGATTTTTGTTGAAGACATATTTGCTTCTTGAAAATATGGACAAATTCTTGCTTTTACAAACGCTTCCTTCGCAAAACCAAAAGAAGCTACCAAGAACAGAGATATAATTACAACAAATCTTTTATTCATAAAACTTCCTCCTTTTATCTTTTATTAAAGTATATTATAACACAAAAAAAAAAAAAAACACTATTTAATTAATAAATATTTCTTTTTGCGCGTTTTTTTTTCTAAAAATAGTTAACGCAAAAGCGCGTTGTTATAATTATATATAAAGTGTAAAATGTATTGAGTATTAAGCGGTTTTTCATATAAACTATGCAATATTATATTCAAACGCATAGGAGTTGATATATGGATTCTCAGGTTAAAGAGATACATTCAAAAGTTGAAAGAGAGGCTCCGACGATAGAGTCGGTCATGTCTGAGTTGAAAAAACGTATTGTCGGGCAGGAAGAGATGTTGCAGGGGTTGCTTATCGGGCTGTTGGCTAAAGGTCATATATTAGTCGAGGGGGTTCCGGGGCTTGCAAAAACGTTGACCGTTAAGACTTTGTCCGAGGTATTAGATATAGATTTTAAAAGAATTCAATTTACTCCGGATTTATTGCCGTCGGATATTGTCGGCACGCTGATATATAACCAAAAAATCGGCGAATTTGAGCCCAAAAAAGGTCCCGTTTTTACCAACTTCGTTTTGGCGGACGAGATAAACCGCGCTCCGGCTAAAGTTCAGGCGGCTCTGCTCGAAGCGATGCAGGAGAAGCAGGTAACTATCGGAGAACGCGGTTATAAATTGGACGAACCGTTTTTGGTTATGGCTACGCAAAATCCTATCGAGCAGGAGGGGACTTACAATCTTCCCGAAGCGCAAATAGACAGGTTTATGTTAAAAATCAAAGTCGGCTATCCAAAAAAGGAAGAGGAGAAGATCATACTCGACAGAATGATTAGTCAGGAAGAGATAAAAGTATCAAAAGTATTATCGCGGGATAAGATTGTCGAATTGACAAATTTATCCGACGAGATATATATCAGCGACAGGATTAAAAATTATATAGTAGACATCGTACACTCTACAAGAGAGCCGGAGGGATATAATTTAAAGATTAAGTCTTTTATAGATTACGGCGCGTCCCCCAGGGCTAGTATATTTTTAGCGCGGGCGGCTAAAGCTAACGCTTTATTGTCGGGAAGGGGATTTGTTACGGCGGACGATATTAAGTCGGTAAGTTTCTCCGTTTTAAGACACAGGATTATTTTGAGTTATGAAGCGGAAGCCGAAGGGGTTGCGTCGGAAGATATTATAACGCAAATTTTTAATACTATAATGGTTCCTTAATAAAAGGTAAGTCATGAAAGAAGAAGAGAAGATTCCGTTAGAACTGCTGAAAAAAATCAAAAAAATTGAGATCCGCTCGCGTCTTGTAGTCAACGAAGCGATGAGCGGCGGATATAACTCCGTATTTCGCGGATACGGAATGGAATTTCAGGAGGTTAGAGAGTACTCTATAGGCGACGATTTTAGAAGAATCGATTGGAACGTTACCGCCCGGCATAACAACCTCTATATAAAAACCTTTAAAGAAGAGCGCCAGCTAAACGTTATGTTACTATTGGACATCTCCGGATCTTTGGGATTTGGTTCAAAATCTTCCACTAAACATGATAAAATGGTAGAGACTTCGGCGATCTTGGCGTTAACGGCTATGGACAATCAAGATAAGATCGGAGCTGTTTTTTTTACCGATAAGGTTGAGAAAGTTATTATTCCCACCAAAAATAAAAATACTATACTGCGGCTTCTGAGGGAGATACTGTTTATAAAGCCGCAGTCTAACGGAACGGATATAAATAACGCGATTGATTTTGCCGTTGAGAATATGAAAAGAAGAGGCGTTATATTTATTCTGTCCGATTTCTTGGCGGAGGTAAGTTTTAAAAAGATTTTTATCGCCTCTAAAAAGCACGATATTATTCCGGTAGTTTTGACCGACGAATTTGAAGAATATCCGATAAATCTCGGGCTTGTCGATATGGTCGATAACGAGAGCGGCGAGTTGATGTTGGTAGATACTTCGTCCGAGAGTTATAAAAAATTTGTCGAAGAGAGAAGAGCTCGGAAAGCGAAATTCTTTTTAGAGTTGAAAAAACTCAATATCGAGCCGCTTATTATCGATACCGGCGCGGACGTCGAGCTTCCGATAATGAGATATTTTGAGAAAAGAAGAAAAAAAATCAGATAGGGTAGAATATAATGAGAAAATATCCGGCGGCTTTGTTACTTTTTTTATCCTTATTTCGGCTTTTTTCCGACTCAAGCGACGATATAATCTCTGAAATAACAAAGAGCTCTATTAAAATAGGCGAAAAAGCCGTAATAACGACGAAATTATCCGGAATGAAGGATATGAAGATACTTTGGCAGGATTTATCCAAATCCGAAGCGGATATCGAAGTATTGTCGACAAAAGATTCCTATACTAAAGATTATCTGAATTTAGAGATAGTTTTTACCTCTTTCAAACCGAAAGAGTATGTCGATCTATATTTTACTATTCCGATGGCAGACCCCGCCGGCGAATCTCTTTATCTTGAGACGAAGAAATATTCTATTTCGGTTAACGGCGTGTTATCCCCGACGGATTTGGAGGCGGCGAAGAGTATTCAAGACCCTTCAAAGATCGAACTTAAGCCCGAAAAAGGACAGGAGAAATTTAGTTTTAATTTTCGACCTTACGCGACCGTCGTCGTTACTATACTAATAGCGCTCGCGTGCGCCGCCGTTATTTTTTATCTCCTTTATAACTATTTTATTAAAAAGAAGTTTAAGGAGGTTAAAAAAGCCGATATTTCTCCTTACGAGAGATTTTTGGCGAGTATGAATATGATAGTATTTGAGCCGGATGAAGATAGAAAAGAGTCCGAATATAAACTCTCGGTTTTATCGGAGTCGCTAAAGGAGTTGATATTTGGCGAGTTTATGATTAGCGCCCCGTCCGAGACGACGAGGGAGCTGATTCGCGCGCTAAAATTGAATGATTTTGACGAAGACGTAACTTTTATTATTAACAAACTTTTTACCGAGATGGATATGATAAAATTTGCCAAAGCGCCTTACGACTTTGACAGACTGCATTTTTTTTACGAAAAAATAAAAGAACTCGGCGGGAGAATTCATGAACTTTATAAATACCAAAATATCGAGAAAAAAGAGGACGGGGCGAATAAATGAGAATATATCGGCTTGATAATCCTTACGGACTGCTGTTTCTATTAATTCCTTTACTGTGCCTCGCCGTCGTAATACTATCGCGATTTTTTTTTAAAAAAGGCGCGCTCGTCTCCGCTATTTACGGATACAAGAACTTCCGGTCTTTAAAGATATACGGATATTTTGTATCGTTATCTTTGATATTGTTAGGTATGTCGTTGATAGCGTTTAGTCTTTCCAAGCCTCAATTTGGAATAAAAAAAGAAAAAATTATTACGGAAGGCATCGATATTATGATCGCTTTAGACGTATCGGGGAGTATGACGACTTCGGATTTTTTTTCATACAGCAGGATCGAAGGGGCTAAAAACATACTGCAGAAATTTGTCGCTAAACGCAAAGGGGATCGCATAGGGCTCGTTACTTTCGCGGAGAGCTCTTTTCTAAAATGTCCCGCTACCGTTAACTTCGATCTTTTAACGAAAGTTATAGGGAAAATATTTATCGATCCGAATAAACAGAGCTCCACCTCCATCGGTATCGGGCTGGCGAGCGCTATAAACAGGCTTCTACAGATGAAGGATAACGCTAATCCCGATTCGAAGATAGCGATCCTTGTTACCGACGGAATTAACAACTCCGGCGAGATTAGTCCGGAGGCGGCTACGGAGATAGCTCTGCAAACGGGGATAAAAGTATATACCGTAGGAATCGGCGAATCTAACGAAGTGGACGTTAAACTTCTTGGCGATATAGCGAATAGAACTAAAGGGAAGTTTTTTCACGCGAAAAATGCCGGCGAACTCGGACCTATTTTTGACGAAATAGATAAAATAGAAAAACGTAAAATTGAAACTTTGGAGTTTGTAAGATATAAAGACGTCGGTTACAAATACGCTCTGGCGGGGATAATAATAATGATATCCGGACTTTTATTTAACGGACTATTTTTTAAGAGGTTAGGCTGAAAATGTTTGAGAATAAGTATTTTTTCTGGTTATTTTTAGCGATTCCGGTTATATCTCTAATATTTATAGCGGATATTCTGCTTTTAAGGAAAAAATCAAAGTTGTTAGCCGGTAAAAACGTAGCGAGTATCATACCTTTCTATACGGAAGGTCAAAAATGGCTGCGGCTGATATTCTACGTTTTGGGTTTTGCCCTGGCGGTTCTGGCTTTGGCGAGACCGAGATGGGGAGTCGAGACCATAGAGACGGAGGTTAAGGGGAGGGACATTCTTCTGATACTGGACGTTTCGTATTCGATGGCGGCAAACGACGTCGTTCCGTCGCGGTTGGACTCGGCTAAAAGGTATATCGTCGAACTTCTTGAAATGGAGACCGGCGATAGGATAGGGCTATCCGTATTTAGCGGAGCTTACGAACTTGTGTCGCCTATTACCCACGACTATGCGGCGATCAATTTTTTTACAGAGTCTCTCTATCCGGGGATGCTCGGCAAAGGGGGGACTAATATCGGCGACGCGATAATTAACGGTATAGACTCTTTTGACGATACCGAACCCCGCAATAAAATGATAGTTCTTATTACCGACGGCGAAGATATCGAAGGACCTTATTATCAGATGTTGAAAAAGGCTAAAGAATCGAAGATCAAAGTTTTTACGGTGGGCGTCGGGACAAAGAGCGGCGAGCCCATTCCGATAAGAAACGCCAAAGGGGAGATCGAGTCTTACGTAAAAGATGAAAATAATAGACATGTTATCAGCAAACTTGACGAAAGACGGTTGATTGAGATAGCCGAGTCGTCGGGAGGCGCTTATCTGAAGACGTCGAATAAAAAAGGGGAGTTAAGGAAGTTTATTGAATCGATCTCTTCGGTCGAATCGGAGGAGTTGGAAGAGTTGAAATATGAACAAAAAAAAGAGAGATACGATATATTTTTAATTCCGGCGTTGATATTTTTCGCTATAGGATTTATCCTTGATCAAGGGAGAATGATAAGATCGTCAAAAAACAGACTTAGCTGGCTTTTGGGTAAAAACAGCTTGATAACGATATTTGTTTTGTTAATGTTGCTCGGTTCTAACTATTTATCGTTTTCTCAAACCGATCCGAGCGACGACGTTTCCGGTAAAAATACCAACGAGATGAGAGATAATAAAAGCGCTTTTGGAGATCCAAACGGCGGTTTCTGGGGAAACAGAAAGTTTAAAAAAGGGGATTTCAACAAAGCGCTTGAGAAATATGCGTCGGCGATCAATCATCTTCGCGAAAACCAACTGGCGAAGCTATACTACAATATAGGAAATACCTATATGAAATTGAACGATCATAAAAACGCCGCGCAATATTTTGAAACCGCCGGCTCTTTTGCAAAAGAGGACTCGGTCAAATCAAAAATATTTTATAATATGGGGCTTGTAGCTTTTAAAAATAACGATTTTGCAAACGCTAAGAATTTATTTAAAGAATCTATAAAACTCAACGAACTGGACGACGACGCGCGGTATAACTACCAGATAGCCGAGTTGATGGATGAAAAAACAAAAAAGGATAATAAACAGGATAATCAAGAACAAAAGGATAATAAACAATCGGAGGAAAAGAAGGACGAAAATCAAGATCAAAATAGAGAAGAAGAAAAATTATCTAAGGAAGATATTGAAAAACTTCTAAAATCGCTCGACGATAAAGAAAAAAGCGAAAATAGAGATAAAACTTTGAAAGAACAAAAAAATATTAATCGGAGAGGTAAATATTGGTAAACAGAGCGTTTTTCACGACATTATTGCTGCTTCTCTTATATCCGGTTTTTTCTCAAAATATCGAGGTTAAAATCTATTCTAACAAAGACGCCGTCGCAGTAGGGGAGTTGTTTAAAGTATCGGTCGAAGCGACGGGCGCAAACAGATTTGATTTTGCGGAGAAACCTCAATTCGATCCTTCGATCATTCAGATCCGAAGCGAACAGTTTATGAACGTTAGTATGGTTAACGGCTCTTTTACCTCCTCCTTTACGCTCTCTTTTTACTTGAAAGGTACGGCGGCGGGGGACTATACGCTGGGACCGTTTATGGTCAAAATTAAAAACAGCGTTTATACTACAAACGAGATCAAAATTAGCGTATCGGACGCCGGCGACGAGACGGGGTCGAACGGTCGCAACGGCTCAAACTCCGGTCAAACCAATAGAGCCGAGGATACTTCCAAATATAAATCTTCGAGCGACGTTAATAAAAATTACCTTTTAAAGCTGGATATACCCAAAAATACGTTTTATCGGGAAGAGCCGTTTGTCGTAAGCGTTAATCTTTATATTAGAGCTCAACTGCAAACTATATCTTACGAACCTTTAAAATTTCCTCCGTCCGCCTGGATAGAAAAGATGGAGGGCAAAGACAACTATAAAGGAAGAACGGTCGTCGGTAGAATAGAGTACGAGCAGTATGAAATAGAAAAAAAGAGAGTATATATATCTAAAGAGGGGGAGTATGAAATTCCTCCGGTAGTTTACAATTTTCACGGACTATCCGGCAGTAGTTTTTTTTACTATTCGGAAGCGATGTCCATTAAGACGGATCCTGTGAAAATTGTCGTTAAGCCGCTTCCGACGGAAAATAAGCCGGCGAATTTCAACGGAGCTATAGGAGATTTTGTTTATGAAGTCGACGTCGATCCGTTGAATTTAAAAGTAAAAGAGCTCTCTACTCTTAAAATCGTCGTATCCGGCGAAGGTAATTTTCACAATCTAAAAGATATCAATTATAATATTTCGGGCGACGTCGACGTGTTTTCTTCAAAAAATAATATTGAAACTCTTAGAGACGGTAGGAAAACAAAAAAATGGGAGATACTTCTTTCGCCTAACAAACCGGGCGTTCAAACTATAACGGTAGGCGATTTTTCTTTTTTCAATCCCAAAACCAACGGTTATTCGACGCTAAAAGGTAAAAAAATTACTTTAAAGGTAGATCCTAGCGATAAAGAGAGGGAAGAGTCCCGTATAGTAAGATCGGAAGAACAAAGTAAAAACGGTTTGTCAAACGACGTCGATATTAGCGCTATAAAAGATATATCGTATATCAAAACCGGTATCGGCAATACTTCAAAACTGTTATCTTACGATTTTATAATCAAAACGGTAATCTATTCATATTTGATTTTGATTTTATCTATAACGGTTTTTATCGTCGGTAAATATTTAATATTTAATAAGAATAAAAATCTGACGGAGATCAATAAAAAGAACGCTTATAAAGTTTTTTTAAGAAATATTAATAAACTGCATTCAAGGGTAAAAAGCGAGAAACAGACGGTTTTGATAGATAATTTGTATAAAATTCTCGAAAGATATTTTATATCAAAATTTAATATCGATTCGGTCGAATTTACCGCCAAAGGAATAAAGGACAAACTCAGCGGGTATCTGGAAGAGAGTCAAATTAACGAGTTGAAAGATATTATACTTAGTTTTGATATGGCTAGATTTGGCGGTTTTGGGAGTGAAAAAAACGATATTATTGATAAGATAGCGGAGATAAAAAAGATTATAGCCGCCGTAGAGACGGAGAAAAAAAATGAAAGCTAAAACTGCTCTTATAACCTTCTTAATTGTTTTATTATTGCCGCTTAGTTTGTTCTCCTCCGAAGAGGTAAACGCGCTATTCAATTACGCCCTTCAACATTATAATAATAAAGAGTATGAAAAAGCTCTCGATTATTTTTTGAAAATAAGAAACGATAATAAAATCGATAATTTTGAAATAAATTTTAATATAGGTTCGTGCTATTTTAAATTAGATAGATACGGCGAATCAAGATTCTATTTTGAGAGAGGGCTTCTCTATAATCCCTTTGATAACGATCTTAATTTTAATTTAAAGGTTTTATACAATATTTTATTAAAAAATCCAAAATCCGGCGAACAGGAGATAATGAACCAAAGAATTATATTCTTTTTACCAAAAATGGTTCTTTTTTCTCTATTTCTAGTTTTATTAATAGTCGTAGTCGTTTTTATGGTTTTATTCGTTACAATCGAACGCTTTAGAAAAACTTTTTTGGTCTTATTAATAGGATTTTTTATTTTTTTAGTTATGATTACGTCGTTGATATTTGTCCAAAACTACGAATATAACAAAAAAGTATTTGTCGTAACGGATAAAACGGCAAACGTATATCTCAACCCTACCGACAATAATTCATTAATGATGTCAATATCGGTCGGCTCAAAAGGGAGAGTAATAAACGACATAGGCGATTATATCAAGATAAATACCCCCGACGGATCGTCCGGGTGGATCAGAAAAGACAAGGTTATATCGAATAAATAGTCTTTTTATAGTCTCTTTATAGTCTCTTTATAACTCTTTATAGGCAAGCGCTCCGCGTCGAATCGATCAAAAATTTGATTAAAAATTCGACGCGGATATAGGTTGGTTATCTGGACTCTTGTTTGCCGACTTTTTGTAGAAGCTTAACGTAGTCTCTTATAATATGTCGGTCTTTTTTGGTAATCTTTTCGAATTTGATTCCGTAACCCTTCGGATATTTGGTTTTATCGTTATTTATCCATCGGATCTCAGAAAAACAGTTAATAGTCTTGTCATCAATGATAAGCGTCATCTGAACCAACTCTCCGACGCTGTATTCGTCGTCCAAGTCGCTTTTTAGAAAAACTCCCGTTTGAGAAATATCGTAAGTTTCGTACTCTTTGCCTTCGATGATAACTTTTAAGTCCTGAATAAATCTTTTGGATTGCTCCCACCATCTAACTCTGGGGTTGAAATAAGGGGTGCGTATCTCTTTTGATATAAAATATCCGATCGGTATTAAAAATAAAACGTTGACAATTGTCGCAAATGAAAAGTGAATTTTAAAATCGCTTCCAAATAAACTTAATATTACCATTCCGATAGAGTGTACCAAGAAATAGTACCACGCCCACAATCTTACTTTGAATAAACCGTAAGATAAGGGTAAGGCGGATAACCAAAATATAATGTTTAGTATTATAATGACGTTGCCTTGCGACGCCAAAGCCAACAAGGTTTTGAAATTATGCATTGGAGAGTTTGTAGTATTTAGGTAAATTACCGAAATCAAATTCCCGATAGGGTTCAATAGATAGATCAAAGCAAAAATTTCGATTAACAACGGTTTCTGTTTATATCCTTTCATATTCCTCGCCTTTTATAAAAATATTTTTTTTATTATAAATAATGATTATAAAATTTGCAATAATTTTCTAAATAATAATAAAAAAAATATTTAATTATCTTTTTTATAAAAATTATTGGATTTTTTATAAAAAATATTATAAGATGGCTCGAGTAAAAAATTTAGTATCGTTGATGCTAATAAAAATGATCTTTTTTATAAAAAAAGGTTTTATACAAAATAAAACCGATTAATTAAAGAGATGAGCGTCGCTTGTCTTTATAATTTAGGAGGCAAATAATATGGTATTCACTCAATGCGACAGTTGCGGTAAAACTTTTGCCGTAAATAATCATACGGCCGATCCGAATATTTTTTACGTTCAAAATATGGATTTTTGCGGCGATTGTTATGAAGAGTACGGTAAAAATTTAAGGGCGGAGTTGAGAAAATCAGGAAACGATATGAAGATTTATCTACCTAAGTCTCATGAAGTAGCCAAAGCTATGTGCTCCGGCGGAAAAAAGAAAAGGTAATATTCGGATTTTAATTAAATTTTCTAATTCAAAAGACTGCGCGACGATAGAAATCTTGCAGTCTTTTTTTTTGTATTTACTATTATCTGAAAATATTTCTTTATAAATTTGCGTATGAATGATATATTTCATTAAAATCTGATATATGCGGGATCAAAAATGAAAAAAATAGAAATAATGGATACTACTCTTCGCGACGGCGAACAGATGCAAAACGTTTCATACACGGCGGATGAGAAATTAACGATAGCCCAGATATTGTTGCAGGAGGTAAAGGTCGATAGACTCGAGATTACCTCGGCGAGAGCTAGCGAGGGCGAGAAGGTTATGGTTAGAAAGATAACCGATTGGGCTGAGGATTTCGGATTTATCAAGTCGCTGGAGATATTAAGTTTTGTAGATAAAGAAAAATCTGTCGATTGGGCTAAATCCGTCGGAATCAAAAGGATCAATTTGCTTACAAAGGGGTCTCGAAAGCATTGCGAAAAGCAACTTGGCAAGAGTCTGAGCGAACATCTCGCCGATATAGAAGAGACCGTCGATTACGCCGTAAAAAACGATATTGAGGTTAATATATATTTGGAAGATTTTTCAGGCGGAATTTTAAACTCGCCCGATTATCTTTTTGAAATGGTAGACCGCATAGTAAAAATTCCCGTTATTAGAATAATGCTTCCCGATACTCTTGGGATGTTAGAACCGTTTACGGTCTATGAAAAAGTGAAACTTATGGCAGACAGATACCCGGGCGTCAAATTTGATTATCACCCTCACAACGATTACGGATTGGGGACGGCTAACGCCCTTGCCGCCGCCAGAGCGGGAATCTCCGGATTGCATACTACCGTCAACGGTCTTGGAGAGAGGGCGGGCAACTCCTCTCTCGACGAAGTAGTGGTCGGTTTAAAAGATCTGTATAACATTGAGACAAATATCGACGAAACGAAATTATACAAAGTATCCAAATTCGTCGAGATGTTTTCAGGACAGAGATTAGCGAGCAACAAGCCGATTTACGGCTCGAACGTTTTTACTCAGACGGCGGGAATTCATGCGGACGGCGATAAAAAAGGGGACCTTTACGCGAACAAGCTTATACCGGAGAGATTTGGAAGAACCAGAGAGTACGCTTTGGGTAAACTGGCGGGAAAGGCGAACCTCGATATTAATTTGAAAAAATTAGGAATAGAGCTTGACGCGGAAAAGAAAAAAATCTTATTAAATAAAATTGTCGAATTGGGGGATAAAAAAGAGAGCATAACTCTGGAGGATCTTCCCTATCTGATAAGCGATATTTTTGAAGTTAGAGACAAACTGCCGTTTAAATTAGTAAATTGCGTAGTTAATACGACCTATCAATTTAAGCCGTTTTCCGCCGTAAAATGCTCTTATAACGGTAAAACTATGGAAGCATACTCGTACGGCGACGGCGGTTACGACGCGTTTATGAATAGTTTGAAGCAAATTTTGCAAACATTCGGAATAGAAATTCCAAAACTATCGGACTATATCGTTACTATACCCCCCGGCGGTAAAACCGACGCTCTCGTACAAACGACGATCTATTGGGAACCGCGGGATAAAGAGAGCCGAAAAACTATAGTAACTAAAGGCATAAATTCGGATCAAATTATGGCGGCTATTGAAGCGACGATTCGTATGGTTAACATTATATTAACTATGAAAACCGACAATAATTCTCATCAATAGAGAGCGTATAGGAAGCCAAACCCGCATTCAATGATTAAGCGCATAAAACGTTTATAACTCGAAAGAGATTTTTATAGAAAATCCTTTTTTGCAATCGATAACGTATTCGCCTTCAAGTTGATTTATAAGGCTTTTTATTAATTGAAACCCTAGAGTTTTGCCGTCGTCAATATTAAAATCTTTTGGCAATCCGGGACCGTCGTCGCCGTAAGTCAGTTCAAATTTGATCATATCGTCGCTCTCTAATTTAATAAAAATGTTGCCTTTTTTGGTTTTTTGAAAAGCGTGTTTCAAAGAATTGGTCAACAATTCGTTAAGCAGAAGTCCGATAGGCGCCATAGCGTTGACGTCAAATTGTATGTTTTTTAGATCTAAATTAATTTTAACCGCTTTATTTAGGTCGTAATGATACAATAATAAGTTTGATAAATCGGTTATATACTCGGAGAGATCGATATTTGCCAAATTTTTTGAAGAGTAGAGTTTCTCATGGATTAGAGCCATCGATCTTATTCGGTTTTTGCTGTCGTTTATGACCGATATCGACTCTTCGCTCGTTACTTTGCTTTTTTTGAGTTCAAGCAAACTTGATATTATCTGCATATTGTTTTTTACTCTGTGGTGGATCTCTTTTATTAAGGCTTCTTTTTCGAGCAACGAAGTTCTTATCTCTTTCTCTTTTAGTTTTTGATCGGTAACGTCTAGTAAAATCCCCAACACTTTGTATGGAAAACCTTCGTCGTTTAATTGGATAAAAGCGTCGCCTTTAACGTATCTTATATCTCCGTTTGGTCTTACTATACGAAAATCCGACGGTTCTTGAAAAAAGTAGATGTTTTTATCGATCGTATCGTCCGATTGGACTCTTTTGCCAAGTTTGTTCTTAAATTTATCTGAAATTATATCAAAATCTTCGGGATGAATAAAATTAAAGTAGTTTGTGGATTCCGTTACATCCTTTTCTTCGATTCCGTAAATATCCAGAAGTTCTTTAGAAAAAGTCTTTTTATCCGTTACCATATCCCATTCCCAAACGCCGAGTCCGGCTAACTCGGTTGCGTATTTGAGTTTGTTCTCATTTTGTCTTAGAGTTTCATTCATATTTCGAATATCGGTTACGTCGATTACTATTGAGATAACCCCCGTTACTACGCCGTTTTTATCGACAAGAGGGGTATTAAACCACTCGCAATTTATAATTTTGCCGTTTTTTGTTAAATTTTCGTTTACGCTATGCCGTCCGTCTCTTTTTGATACGATGTCGTCGAATAATTCTATCATTTTTTTGCGGGCGTACTCCGGAATAATTTTTTCGGCGTTTGAGTTTATTATCTCTTTTTCGCTATAACCGAATATTTTTTCGCAAGCGGGATTCCACAATTTGACGTTAAAATTAAGATCGTATTCTATGAAGCCGATATTTGTATTTTCCATAAGAAGAGAGAATTTTTGTCTATAATCGTATAACGTCGTCTCGGTATTCTTCTTTTTAGAGACGTCTTCTACGGCTATTATAAAATATTTTGAGTTATATGCGGCGCTATACGCCAAAGATACGTTCATGGCGCACCACGTAAGTTCGCCGCTTTTTTTAACAAGTCTCAATTCGGAACTTACCGAATCGATCGAACCGCTTAGCAGCGCGTTAAGATTTGCGGCGCATATTCCTACATCTTCGGCGCATATAAAATTTTTGAAGTTTTTATCCAAAATCTCAGCTTTTGCGTAGCCGATAATTTCGGCAAACTTATTGTTGACTTTGACGCAAATTCCGTCCGGATCGGTATGAACGATCCCGATCGATATGTTGTCGAAAGTATCTCTAAAGATAGTTTCATTAATCTGCAGCACGTTATTAATCTGCTTTATTTTATAGTTTTTCTTTTTGACGATTATTAGATGGAAAATTGTGTAAGTAAAAAACGACGCTATAAAAAACGCCAGCGCAATTAGAATTTTTAATTCTAAAGCGCATGGTTTTTCCAACATACAAAATATTGAGTTTAATAAAAACGACGCTAATAGGTTGAAATTCTCCATCAAAAAGAGTATAATACATTTTTGACTATTTACAAAATTAATATTTAAACTATCGATTAAAATAGTAAAATTACGGAGTTGTTGTTTGAAAGAAGTTGTCGTCGGTATAGACGAAGCCGGGCGGGGACCTCTAGCCGGAAGAGTTTACGCCGGAGCCGTGATATTAGACGAGGCGAAATATATAGATAATTTGACGGATTCTAAAAAACTTTCTCACAAAGAGCGTATTTGTTTATACGACGAGATAAGAAATAAGGCGGTATCTTTCGGAGTGGGGTTTGCTTCGGTCGAGGAGATAGATAGAATTAATATTTTACAAGCGACGTTTCTTGCGATGCGAAGGGCTTTGGATAGTCTAAATTCCGGATACGATTACGTCTTAGTCGACGGAAATGTTTTTCCGTTTAAAAATTTACGGGGCGAAGCGATTGTAAAAGGCGACGGAAAGGTCAGAGAGATTATGGCGGCGTCCATAGCGGCAAAAGTTGAAAGAGATCTGTATATGATGGAGATGAGTAAATTATATCCTCAATACGAGTTTGATAAGCACAAAGGTTATCCGACAAAGAGGCACGTCGAGTTGCTGTTAAAATATGGAGCGTCGCCGATACACAGAAAAACGTTTGGCATAGTGAAAGAGACTTTACAAGCGGTTCGATATTTATAAAGAAATATTATTAAAAACCGAATATTTAATTGATTATGATTTTTTATTATTAATAACTAAGGGATACAATATGACTAAAATAGTAAGTAAAAAAGAGATAAAAATAGACGTAGGAAATCCGTATCTATTTGGAGCAAATATAAGACATAACGGATGCAATTTTGCTCTGTTTTCTAAAAACGCGAGTTCCGTGTCTCTTCTTTTATTTGACGATTTTGAGGATTCGGAGCCGGCGACAATTATCGAATTGGATAAGGAGATACATAAAACCGGCGACGTTTGGCATATATTTATATACGGTATAACGCACGGTCAATATTACGGATATATCGTCGACGGACCGTATTGGCCCGTAAATAAAGGGCATCGTTTTAACGTTAATAAATTGCTTGTAGATCCTTATGCAAAAGCCGTATGCGGAAGATACAATTGGACGGACAAAGCTTCTTTCGGCTACGACGTCGGATCAAAATTGAAAGATATTTCATATAATAAGAGCAAAAACTACGGCATAGTGTCCAAATCCGCCGTCGTCGACGTTACTACTTTTGATTGGGAAGGGGATAAGCCCTTAAATATACCGATGAAAAACACAATAATCTACGAGATGCACGTAAGAGGTTTTACGTATCACCCTTCCAGCAAGGTCAATAATCCCGGAACGTATCTTGGAGTCGTGGAGAAGATTCCGTATTTAAAAGAGCTCGGCGTAACTACAATCGAGCTGTTGCCGGTGCAGGAATTCAACGACGAAGAGAATACTAAAATAAATCCGGTTACCGGCGAACGTCTAAAACAGTTTTGGGGGTACTCTACGTTGGCTTTTTTTTCGCCGGACTCGTGGTACGCTACAAAAAAAGACGGATTGGCCGCGGTTTTTGAATTTAAAGAGATGGTGAAGCAGTTACATAAAGCCGGTATCGAAGTGATAATAGACGTAGTGTACAATCATTCGGGGGAGGGCAACGAATTTGGTCCGACCGTGAGCTTTAGAGGGCTTGACAATTCGATATACTATATGCTGGACAGAGGGAGATACTATAAAAATTATTCGGGGTGCGGCAATACTCTAAATTGCAATCATCCGGTTGTTCGTCAAATGATAATGGATAGTCTAAGATATTGGGTCATAGATATGCACGTCGACGGCTTTAGATTTGATCTAGCCGCGATCTTAGGTAGAGACGATAAAGGCAATTGGGTCCCGAATCACTCAATATTATCGGATATAAGTCACGATCCTATTTTATCCAATACTAAAATTATCGCGGAGGGGTGGGACGCGGCCGGATTGTTTAAAGTCGGAGGATTTCCCGCAAGATGGGCGGAATGGAATAGCAAATTTAGAGACGACATCAGAAGTTTTATTAAAGGCGACAACGCCAAAACCGGAGATCTTGCAAAGCGTATAAGCGGCAGCGCCGACATCTTCCACTACGGCGAGAGGACTCCTTATCACAGCATTAATTTTATCACAGCTCACGACGGTTTTACTTTGAACGATCTCGTATCTTATAACGACAAGCATAACGAGCAAAACTGCGAAAATAATATGGACGGCGACAATAATAACCTCAGCTGGAACTGCGGAGTAGAAGGGGAGACTACCGATTATAAGATTAATATGCTCCGGGACCGTCAGATGAAAAATATGTTTGCTCTGTTGCTAATAAGCATGGGGACTCCTATGATTCTCTCGGGAGACGAGATGAAATTTAGCAAAAAGGGAAATAATAACACATATTGCCACGATAATGAGCTAAATTGGTTAAATTGGGATTTATTAACAGAAAACAGAGAATTTTTTGAATTTTGTAAGTTCATGATAAGTTTCAGAAAAGCGCATCCGGTTTTTCAGAGAGACACTTTTCTTACGGGATTTGATTCGACCGGAAATAAACTTCCGGATGTAAGCTGGCACGGAGTGGAGGTTGGCAAGCCGGATTGGGGGTTTGATTCTCACACGATAGCCTTTATGCTAGACGGCTCGCGCGGCGAAACGGGCGGGGATTTTTCGGACAACAACATATACGTCGCGATTAACTCCTATTGGGAAGATTTGGATTTTCAGCTTTGCGAGCCGGGAAAGAAGAAAATGTGGTATACCTGCGTCGATACGGGGAGCTATCCGGGATTTTACAGGGATAATTGCGAACCGAGAGTAGAGACTCCCGTAATTACGGTTAAATCGAGAAGCATTGTTATTTTAATAGATAAATGAGAAGAACAATGTATGCGTTGTCTAATAAACTGATGTAAATGATATAAATCGTTAGATTTTGTATTCTTTTTTTATTTTCCAGCGCTTTTTACTTATAAGGTAAAATTTTTTAACTATTTGAAGAAAAGGGAGGTCTGATTTTGAATCGGAATACCCTACGGAGTTTTTAACGTCGATATCGTCGATAGAAATTTTGGACAATATCCTATTAATTTTCTGGTAATCTTTACAGTTTTTCCCTTTCACGTAATATCTTTTGTTTTTGTATTCGACCTTCGTTCCAAAATATTCGGTTACGTTAAGAAGAGCGCAAATATGTTTAACGTAAAATTCGAAAGAAGCCGAAGCGCAAATTATTCTATACCCTTCGGCTCGTAGTTTGTCAATTAATTGGGGGACTTGCGGTTTGATCCGTCTTTTTATCTTTTTTTCGACAAAATTGAGCGATATTTCGTCGAGCCGTTCCGGCGGGACGTTTTTTAGCAGTATCAGCCAGTTGTTTTTTAAAGTTTCGATAGAGATAAAACCAAGAATTTTAACTAAAGATATAAGGAGCAGATATGGCAAACATAATATTTTCAACGGATATAACTTAAAAATATAGAAAATAAATTTTATCAGACTATCGACGGATATTAGAGTATAATCTATGTCGAAAAGCGCTAACTTATGTTTCATTTTTAACTTTCCTCATTAACTCTCCTCATTAACTCTTCTCTTTAACTCTTCTCAAAAAAACTTTTTATACGGCTAAATTGCCCCGAGGTTTTTTTGGAAAAATTATCGGTAATATCGGAGTCGTCTCTCTCTTTTTCAACGGTCGTTTCGACCGCGAGTTCTTTGAAATTCTCTATTTCTTTTATAAAGCAGGATACGTCGCTAAAATAAAATTTCTCCTGCGAATAAAAACTCGAAAAGTCGATATTTACAAAATTCGGGGCGCAAAGGTAGAGGTTTTTTTTCGCTCTGGTCGTAGCTACGTAAAACAGCCGTCTCTCCTCTTCAAGAGCGGATAGATTTTCTATCGATTTTGAAGAGGGAAAAAGCCCGTTTATAAGTTGAATTACAAATACCGAGTTCCATTCAAGCCCCTTTGCGCTATGTATAGTAGAAAGAGTTAAGAATTCGTCCTCTTTCGTCGATTCGACGACTTTATGCTGGGTTTCCGTCGGAGGCTCCAGAACCATGTCGGTAAGAAACGTCTCGACGTTTTCATATTTTTCCGATATTTTTATCAAGGTTTCAATGTCGTTAATTCGTTTGTGGTAATTGTCGTATTTTTCCTTCAAAATATGAGTATAAAATTTCATTATAAATTTTATGCGCTCCGATACGGATACCTTTTCGTCGGATATTTTTTTTAGAGTGAGAAAAAGCGATTTTAACTCTTCATAGTAGGTTTTGCCTCTGAAATTGTCTACATCAATCCCATCTACCCCCAAAGAGCTCTGGATTATGGCAAAAATTATATTATTCGAAGTTTTATTGCCGATTCCGTCTATCATCGTCAAAACTCTATGATATGAAAGCTCGTCGTTTTGATTTTTGGATATTCTCAAAAATGCGATAATATCCTTAATGTGAGCCGTCTCGATAAACTTCAATCCGCCGTATTTTATATAGGGTATGTTGCGGGAGTTGAGTTCTATCTCGAGTTCGTTGCTGTGAAAACTCGATCTAAAAAGCACGGCTATGTCGTTCAGTTTTATCCCTTTTTCTCTTAGTTCAAGAATAGTTTTCGATATATACTTTGCCTGCTCGATACTGTCCTTACTTCTTACAAATAGAGGTTTGACCTCCCCTTCGATGGAGGAATAAAGTTTTTTTGAATATTTTTCCTTAGCGTTTTCTATAATTGCGTTTGTAAAATTTAAAATAGGCTGCGTGCTTCGATAGTTTTGTTCCAGTTTGATAATTTTTGCGTCCGGAAATATTTCGGGGAACTGCATAATGTTTTTAAAATTTGCCCCTCTGAAAGAGTATATGCTTTGCGAATCGTCTCCCACTATCATAATATTGCCATGTTCGGAGGCAAGATAGCAGGCGATCTGGGCTTGAATACGGTTGGTGTCCTGATATTCGTCTATCATTATATATCTGTATCTGTTAGAAAGTTTGATTCTCGTTTCGTCGACGCTCAAAAGGTCTCTGAGTTTGACGAGAAGATCGTCGTAGTCCATAATATTTTTCTGTTTCTTATAAACGGCGTATTTGTCCTTTAATATATTTATCGACTCGCAATGTTCAAAAAAATGAGGAAAGTCGGACTCTAATATCTTCTCAACGGTTTCTCCGGTATTTATCGATTTGGATATTATTCCTTGAAGAGTGTCTTTTCTGGGAAATCTTTTCTCCTTTTTATTTAACCCCATTTGGTTTTTTAATAAATTAATTATATCCTCGGCGTCTTGATTATCTAAAATCGTGAAGTTAGAGTTGTATCCGACTTGTTCGGCGTATCTTCTAAGTATCGTAGCCCCGAAAGAGTGAAACGTGCCGCCGACGACTCTTGAACATCTCTCGTCTAAAATAGCCCCCGCGCGTCTGGTCATCTCAAAAGCCGCTTTTCTGGTAAAGGTTAAAAGAAGTATTGATTGAGGCAATACCCCTTTCTCAATAAGATACGCCACTTTGTAAACTATAGTCCGAGTTTTACCGCTACCGGCTCCGGCAATAACCAGTTCCGGTCCTTCCGATATTACCGCTTCGTATTGACTTTCATTCAACTCTTCTTTGTAATTTATAATAAAATTGTTATTGGGAGCGCCGCCGTTGTCTTCGAAAATCATTATTGAAAACTATTCCTTTTTCTTATTAGTTTAGAAACTTATAAAAAATATTTGATTGGCTAGAATAACACATTCTTTATAAAACACAACGTTTTTCAATTATAATTTGCGCCTCGCCCCGCCGGTTTTTTGGGGCGGGAAGATAAAATGACACATATGGTATTAAGAGAAAATTCGACGCATATGGAGCTACATGCAGCGCGCCGCGCGTCCCGACAAAAATTGACACATATGGAGCTACATACGCCGCGTCGCTCCCCGACGAATAAATTGACACATATGGAGCTGTACGCCGCCGCGCTTCCCCGACGAATAAATTGACGCATATGGAGCTACATGCGTCGCGTCCCGAAGGAAAATTCGACGCATATGGAGCTACATGCAGCGCGCCGCGCGTCCCGACAAAAATTGACACATATGAAGCTATACGCGCCGTTCCTTGATAGAAATTGACACATATGGGTCTCATAGCCGCCGCGCTTCCCCGACGAATAAATTGACGCATATGGAGCTATACGCCGCGCCACGATAAAATCCGGGAATTCCCGTTTTGAATATACTAATACTCTTAACTAACAATCGTATAAAAATATTTTGACTTTAATCCAAAAAAAATTTATTTTACTTAAAGTTTATTTATTAAGTAGGGAGTATGAGTTTAACAAGCGTTCCTTTATCCGAACAGATAAGAATAGTTTTTTTTGGGCTTCGAAATACCGGCAAGTCGTCGTTAATGAATAATGTTTTTGAAAAGGATTTAGTTATCGTATCCGATACTCCCGGAACTACTACCGATCCGGTAACGCGGAGTATGGAACTTGGCAAATTAGGTCCCGTAGCTTTTACGGATACGGCGGGATTTGACGACGCGGGCGAACTGGGAAGCGAGAGGATAAAAAAGAGTTTGGAGAGAATAAATTCTTCAGATATATCGATTTTGGTTACCCGATCGGATACTCCGGCTACAAAAGAAGAGATCGCGTTTATCGACGAAATTAGATCTAAAGAGAGACCATTAATAATCGCGTCGACTTATAGCGATCGGCCTAAAAACGCCGAAAAAACAAGATTATTCCGGGATTTAAATTTAGTTTATATCGATAATATCAAAAAAACCGGTATAGAAGAGTTGAAAGATAAATTGGTATCGTTATCAAGCGCCGTAATAAGAGAGATTACCCCCGTAGAGGGATTGGTCGACGAGAAGGATCTGGTAATTCTTGTAACTCCGATCGATTCGGCCGCTCCGAAGGGAAGGTTGATTCTTCCTCAGGTTGAGACGATCAGGGATTTGTTAGATAAGGAGTGCGCAATTTTGGTATTGAAGGAGAGGGAACTCAAATATTTCTACGACAAATTGACCATAAAACCGAGACTAATAATTACCGATAGTCAAGTTTTTACTAAAGTTGCCGCCGATATACCCGAAGATCAGGCGCTTACTTCGTTTTCAATTCTGTTTGCCAGAAAGAAGGGGGATTTGGCTTATTATATCGAAGGGATTAAGAGTCTTAATAGTATAAAAAAAGGGGCAAAAATTCTTGTTATAGAATCTTGCTCGCATCGCAAACAGGAGGAGGACATCGGAACGGTTAAAATTCCGAGATTGTATCGTCAGATTATAGATTCTACCGCGACGTTTGAGTTTGCGCATGCTCTGCCCGAGGCGGAGAAATTGAAAGAATATTCTCTTGCGATTAATTGCGCGGGGTGCATGGTTACGAGAAACGTTATGATTAATAGAATAAACGTTCTTAAAGAAAACGGCGTACCTTGCGTGAATTACGGTCTTTTTTTAGCGTGGGCTAACGGTTTGTTGCCGAGGGCTATAGAGCGTTTTCCGCGCGAATATGAAATATATCGGCAAGGATAGAAATTATTTGTTATATTTTGTTTTTGATTAATATAATTCTTGATTATTTTTAGATAAGTTGTTATAATTAAGACTATATCATAACGAGGGGCGTATATGTTTATTAACCGTTCATATAAGAGATTATTTATAGTTATTTCGTTGTTTGCCGCTATATCGCTATCGCCTATACAGAAGAGCGATTATGAGAAACTTACCGACCGCGATAGGATACTTTTAGCAATTTCTTACTACGAGGTTTCTATTAAGTATAAAAACCTAAAAAAGGACGAGTTGGCTAAAAGTTATTTGAACGAGGCGAAGAAAATTGAGGCGGACGTTGAGAAATATATAAAAGGGGAATTGTCTATTCCTCCCAAAACGATAAACATCGATTGGAATTCGATATTCAAAGAAGAGGCTTCCGAAGACGTTTCGTCCGACGACTCGAAAAAAAACGAGTCTAACGGCGTTTCTTCTAAAAACGACGAGGGCGTAAAAAAAAAACTGAACGCGCTAGCGCTTTTGTTGTTAACAATGTGGAGGTAACTCCGGAAAATTACCTTGAAGAGCTCTCTAGATCGATAGACGGTTTTTTTGACGCTATTAAGCAGAGAGACGCTAAGAGGTGCTCAAGTTTTTTTGAGAAACAAGTCTTTGTCAAATATGAGAGCGTTAACGTCTCTAACTACGAAATTCAAGAGACTATAATCGGATGGCTTGATAAGAACAGAGAGATTAATATTCCGAAGTATTCAAAAAAAATTGATAAGATCGATGAGGACAAGTATCTTGTAGTAATAAATTTTGAAAAAGATATAGATCTTTTTTTACCCAGTATCGACAAGAATTTGATTTTAAAATTTTTCAGGAGTGATGGAAAATTTCTTATTTACGAAGTCGATAAAAAACAGACCGAAAAGACTTTGACGCAAAACGGGTCGCCTAAAAATGTGATAACGGATATGGTTGAGAGTTTAATAAAGGGCGATATTGAAAATGCGATCGATTATTTTTATAACGACGTATGGTTTGACGAATACGGTATGATTCTATCCAAATCCGCGATATATAAAAATTTTCAGGCGTGGATCGGTCAGAATCCTGAAATTCAGACGGTAGAAGAGGTTATAGATACGGGAACGATTAAGCCTTTTGACGATAAAAACGCCAGAATTTTCAAAAACTGGCAGATTACTTCGGACGAATTTGATAAAATAACTTTTCAGGTTATCTCAAAATCGGTTTTTCCGCTTAATCCAAATAAAAAGAATTGCGTTTTTATAATGGATAGATCGGATATTGATTCAAAATATAAAATATTGGGCATAGGGCAATATTAAGTATGGAGAAGGGGATTATTAAGTTTAAGATTGAGCGATGTAAAGGTCGTTTTTTTATCGAACCTCCCCTATACGAAGACGTTAATGAAGCCAGGAGTAAGCTGCGTTATTATAATTTGATCGGACAATACGAAGACCTCAAATTGGGGTATGGAAATATTAGTAAAAGATTGAACGGGAAAGAATTTATTATAACCGGTTCCCAAACCGGACATTTAGAAAGTTTGAACGGCTCTTTTTGGAGCGTTATTGTAGATTATGATTTTGATAATAATTCTGTAAAATTTAAAGGGGATATCGAGCCTTCGTCCGAGACTTTGTCGCATTCGGCTTTTTACGAGTTTAATAACTCTATAAATTGCGTTGTCCATATTCACCAAAAGATACTATGGCTTGAATTAATAAGAAGCGGCTGTCTGAATACTTCGCAGGATGCGGAATACGGAAGCCCTGTTTTATATAGAGAGTTAATCGATATTATAAAAAACGACGACTCCAAATCAGATCCAATCGTTATTGTTATGAGAGGACACGAAGACGGCGTGTTATTTGCCGGCTCGAGTATAGATTTAACTCTGGATAAGATAATAGAGCTTTATAATATGTACATATAGCCTTTTTCGTCGCACATTTCAAGTTTGGGGCACTCGAGACACTCTCTCCAAAGTTTTCTTGGGAATGCGTCTTTATCGAAAAGTTTAAATCCTAATCTTTCAAAGAATTTATCCTGATAAGTTAGGGCTATGAGCTTTTCAATTTTAAGCGCTCTGGCTCTTTCAATACATTTTTCGACTAGAGCTTTTCCGACCCCTTTTCCAAAATAATCGTTATCCACCGCCAGGGAAGTTACCTCTGCGACGTCTTTCCACATAACGCTTAAAGCCGCGCAGCCGATTATTTTACCGTTTGAGTCTTCGGCGACAAAAAAGCTCTGAATGTTGCAATAAATCTTGTAAGGAGTTTTTGACAACATTAAGCCTTTAGCTGCGTGAGAATTTATGAGCTCTAATATCCTGGTATCGTCCATAACCGTCGCGTTTCTTATGCTTGCATCCATTTACAACCTCTATTATATCTTTAATTCGTCGTCTAATTCTTTTTCAAATTTTGAGACCATTATCTTTCTGTCAAGTATCTTTTGAATATCGGACTCGATTCTATCAAAATTGGTTTTATCGTTTATGTCGATAACCAAAATTTTGGAGTAGATAGAGTTGAGATTTAGTTTTATTTTAGTAAGTTGATTGCGTAAAATTTTGTCGGTTTCCTTAATTTTTTTGATATTTTCTAATTGATCTGAGAGACTTTTCACAAGATAAACGTCCGGCGAACTCTTTTTTTCTTCATCGGACAGTCTCTCTTTAACTATATCTTCGTCCCACTCTTTGCGTTTCAAAGTTTTTGCTACGTCGTCAATTTTTGCAGCCACAGTCTTAGCGTTATCAAGTTCGTCTTTTATTGTAGAGCGATATGATTGAAGTTCGTTTTGGATTTTACTTCCTTTTAAATATGCGACGATTTTATCATGTATCTCCCTACACGCTTTTAACTCCTTATTATGGCTATAGTCGGCGTCGGATAATCCCTTTAAAACCGCTAAAGTTATTATCCAGAAAATGCCTCCGAGGGTAAGAAATACTCCTCCGATAAGAGGTACGGAGGGCAACGTAAGTAGAGTAACGATGCCGAGAAGCGAGAAAATCCCCGCTATACTTCCGAAAATCAACCCAAGTATCTTTCGGGCTATTCCGAATACTTTAGATTTTGTTTTTTTTAAATATTTGCTAATATCTTCAGGTATCATAAATTTTATCCTATGCCGCCGATTTTTTATAGTTAAATAACTTTTTTTTAAACTCAATAATTTTTGCTATAAACAAGATAATCAACCCGGCTCCGTATAAGGCGACGCCAAATAAAAAGAAGCCTAGTTTGTTAAAAATGTTCATTTTTTTTATTTTCACATCCCGCTCCGGCGATTAATCTCTTTTCAATATGTAAAAAGTTTTATGAATAATAAACAATACGTCTTTTTTCTGATTCTTAGAAAATCTACCTAATTTTAAATTTGCCGGCAAATCTGATCTGTAACCGGGTATATCAAAGTTTTTAATAACCTCGGATATATATCTTGACCTACTATCAACGTAGGTATAATAAAGAATATCCACGGTTTTGTTTTTTTTATCGTGAAGAAAATAGTAGAAGTCGGGGTAAAATCCGTCTTTATACTGATCAAAAGGGAGCTCCTCGATAAAGGACATCATATTTTCTATTCTGAAAGGAATATCAAAGAGTTTTCTCCCTTTTCTATTCTCAAAACGCTCTTCAGTTTGTTCGTAAAAGGTAAACGGAACGTTGATTTCTCCTCCGCCCGACAGTAATTGAAAAATACTGATTAAATTAAAAGGTATCGAAGGGATAATAAAATCCTTATATTTATCGTCGCCTATGTTTAGAAAATACGGCAGATTAATAGGAATTCCCTTTATTACAATTTGTTTGTTCTTATTTATTGAGAAATTGCCTTTATCCATAAAATAGAGGTCGCCGATCGCTTCAAACCTTATGCGCGGCATATCGAGATTCGCCGACGATACCACGATCTCTTTGATATTATCGCCGTCCATATCGGTTATAATAGGGAATGTGAATTTTACGAACGAATTTGATAGAAAATAGAGGTTGTCTTTAGCCATATCGACTTTTAGTTTCAATTTCCAACTTTTATTTACGCAAGAAAAAACATTTATAGAACGCTGAAATTTTGCTATAATCTCTTTTTTATTGTCGTTGTCTATATCCGTAACCAAAATAATGGGCAAGGTGTAATAAATATAGTGAGGATAAAATTGACCGGGAATCAGCGCAAACTCAAGAAACGTATTTATAGGAATTTTATCAATCAAGGTAAAATTATCCGTTTTATAGATTTCAATATTTCTAATATTGGCAAATACCAACTCGTTCTTTTTATCGCCGTCCAAATCGATGATCATATCGACGCTCGTCAGTATCTCCGGTTGAGTAACTACAATTTCGGATTTAATATAATCAATTTTTTTTAAAGTAGAATGGGTTTTAGCGGCGGTAAGATTGAGGGGTCTGTAATAAACGCCTTCGCTTGTAAGAAACAGTATATCGGCTGTTCCGTTGTTGTCTAAATCGCCTACGTCAAAAAAAATTGCATAATCCGGCGCGGGTATTTTATCCAACATAACTATCTTATCGTTTTCAATCTTATGTATCTCGACGAATTTACCCTCTTTTTTGGCAAATTGCGAAATAATTACTTCGTCAATCCCGTCGCCGTCCAGATCTCTTACAATGCTATTTGTTATTCTCGTATAATCCCCGCTTTTTAGGAGAGACCAATCTTCCGAGAACGTCTGAAAAGCGCCGATAAATAAAAATACCGCTAAAACTAAAATAAACGATCTTTTCATAGTAAAAAAGATATTAGTATATTTATTGAAAAAATCAATATTAATCGAAATATTTATTCTTTTATTACATAATCTTTAAAAATATTAGGACTTAAATTTATAAAATCTGTTTTTAGATAATCCCGTTTTCTCTACCGCTTCAGAGACGTTGCCGTTAAAATGACGCAGTATTTTTAAAATAACGCTCTCTTCTAAAGAGTGAAAATCAAGATTTTTATTGATTATATTATCCTTAATAACCGTTAAAGCGCGATCTACGGAAAGTTCGGACTCGGAAGAGACGGGAAAAATAAAATTAAAATGCGCCGGTAAAAGAATCGCGCCGTTCCCGGCTACGATTAGAGCTCGTTTGACGGCGTTTTCCAATTCCCTAACGTTCCCGGGCCAATCATAACTTTTTAATAAATTAAGCGCATCCTTTGAGATTGCAACATTTTTAATTTTTAATTCTTCTGAAAATTTTTTAATAAAAAATTTGACTAATTCGGGAATGTCGTCTTTTCGCGATCTCAAAGAAGGAAGAGAAATAGGGAATTCATTAATTCTGTAAAAAAGATCCTCTCGAAAAGCGTTGTTTTTTATTTTATCCGTAAGATCTCTGTTTGTCGCCGCTATTAATCTAAAATCTACTTTGATTATATTATTACTTCCAAGTCTCTCGATCTCTTTTTCCTGAATAGCTCTCAGCAACTTTGCCTGTAAATTGAACGACATATCGCCGATTTCATCGAGAAACAGAGTGCCCTTATCGGCAAGCTCGATTTTTCCCGGTTTATCGCTCGTTGCGGAGCTAAACGCCCCTTTTTTATAGCCAAATAATTCGCTCTCAAACAAAGTGTCGGGTATAGCCGTCGTGTTAATCTTTATAAAAGGGTAGTCCCTTCTCGGACTTAACTCGTGAATAGCCCTCGCTATCAGCTCTTTTCCGGTACCGGTCTCCCCGGTTAGCAAAACGGAAACGGGATGCTTTGCAATCGACCTAACTTTGTTAAAAACTTCTTTTAAACCAAAATCCGCTCCAATAATGTTATTTATATCTATCTGAGTCTCTTTTTTTAAATTAATATAATTGTTCTTTATCGTTGAAATTTCGGATTCTTTTTTTCCTAACTCTCTGCAATATTCGATCGCCTCGTCGATAATCGGCTTTAACTCCTTCATCAAAACCGGTTTTTCAATTATTTTTTTAGCCAAGCCGTCGTTTATGGTTTTTTCTAAGATGTTTTTATCGGCATAAGCCGTAAGCAATATCCCGTATTTGAACGCATTGATCTTTTTTGCAGAGCGTAATAACTCCAATCCGCTCATTTTTGGCATCTTAAAATCGGATATAATTATATCAAAGCTCTTTTTCTCTAATATGTTAAGTAAAACTTCCGGAGAACTAAAAGTCTCAATTTTATATTCCGGAAAATATTCGGAAATACTGATAAGAAGATCGGTTTCATCGTCTACTACGCATATACTTACTTCGTTCATTAACCTGACCCCTCGATTGCGCCTCTTTTAACAAAGTAATTTTACATATTATTTTTAAAATTTCAATAGTTAGTTGGAAAAAATAGCGTTTTTAATACCGGAGAATATTGCATATCTTTAAAAAGGAGTATTCCCTTTTTTCATAAAAAAAATAAAAAAAAACAGAAAATTGTAAATCAAAATCAACTTTTTGTTGTTAATTATTATATAACGCGCGCCAAAAATATTTTATCAAACAGGAGATAACTTTATGAAGTATGATTTTTCACTGGTTATAAATAACGAGATTAGAGAAAAAATTTCAGATGTTGGAAAATATTTTAAATCTAAAAGAATATCGACTATTATTTCGAAAATAATAGACAATATGTACCCTTATCTGAAATATTATCACAAAATAAATAAAGAAAACGTCCCTATATATGAAAAACTTAACTGGGACAAGAAAATACATATACGTATAGATTATAAATCCTATCTATTATTGAAAAAAATCTACGACGATACCAACGGCTATAGTATAGCGTTTGTAATAAGAAGAGTTATTGATTATTTTGTTCAGAATATTGAGAAATTTGAGAATTTAAGGGAATTCATCTCAAAAATGAATGCGTTGTATAAAACTAAGCCTCGGAGAATAAAAAAACGGCAATACGACGTCTGGAATTTTATGGAGTCTCAGGGAATTTGTAAGTTTGGAAGTTTGATAAGGGATGACAAAAAAAGGGAATTCTCGCTAGACGCGCCTTATTTAACGATAAAATATAACGAATTTTATCGCCCGATAGAATATTTATATTTACGACAAAAAAAATGAGTAATTAACGCAGGTTTTCCAAAGAATTTACGAAGTTTTCGATTAGGCGATTTACTTCGTCGGGCTTGTCGGTATTTGAGTTGTGTCCCGCGTCTTTTATCCACTCAATAGGGATGCCGGCGTTTTTATGCCACGCTTTATTAAACCTAAGCGTTGAGCCCGCTTTATCTTTTTCTCCGCAGATTAGCAACGCGGGACAGGCAATATTATAGGGCAAGTTTTTCTCAATCGCTTCTGCAAGAATTTTGTAGCCATGACCGGCAAGTTTTGCATATCGTGTTTGGTCGCCATCGTATATCATCATCATTTCGCGCATCAGCTTTCTTCCATATTCTGATTCAGCCACACCTGTCGTTCCCCATTTTAATAATAATTTCCATGGGAACCATAGATATACAGGTTCCATTCTTTTTATTAACCAAAGTTCAATCCCTGTCATATATTTTTTTTGCAACGGAGCTGAATCAATAGAAATAAAGCCCTTTAGGTTTTCAGGATACAATTCTGCGAACATTTGACCGACATAAGAACCCATCGATTGACCGACGATAACGAGATTTGTCATTTTTTCTTGTTCAAGGATCTCGTTTACCCATTTCGCTTTATCGAACAAGTTGAAATCAAACGTAAACGGCCATGAAGAGGCGTGAGCGGGAGGATCCCATACAAAAACATTATATTTTCCTTTGAAGTATTCAATCTGTTTGTCAAACAATCTGTGATCGGCAGTTAAGCCCGGAAGAAAAACCAGCGTGAGCGCATTATCATTAATTTTGTTTATCCAGTAATGAATAAAGCCGCATTTTGTTTCGTATGTTTTCTCTGTCATTTTCTCGCCACCCAACCGTTATCGACCCAATGTTGTAAATCGACGCTAAGTTCTTGCCCTTCGGGGGTGTTTTTTGAAAGAGACGTTTGGAGCATCTTGCACATCTGAAAAATAAATTTCGTTTTCAAACTTTTTTTCGCCGGTTTTAAATTGCAAAATTGTCTGGCAAATGCGCGGATCTTTTGTTCAAACCCCGCCCGTCTTTTTTCCGAAATCTCGTTCCAAATAACGCCTTCCATCATACCGAATCCGATTTTTTTAATTCGAGAAATTCCAAGCCAATTCAAGCTCGTCGCCGCGTCTTTTTGCGCATCCTTATTCGGCGCCCCGATGCTCTGCGTTATAATCGCGCCCGTTTTGTTGAACATGCGCGGTTCCGGTCGATGAGCAAACCAATGAACGCCTAAATGATCTAAAAATGCTTTTATCTGTCCGGGCGCTCTCAACACATAGACGGGATAGGCGAAGACAATTAAATCGGCGTCGAGCATTGCTTGCCAAATCGGATTGACTTTTAGATAATGCGGGCAGAGCGTTTCGCTTTTCATAAAGCATGTCTTACAACCGGTACAATAAGCGGGGGCGTCTTTTGGAAAATAAAATTCTGTCAGTTGATCCGGTTTTAACTCGTCGAGAAAAAATTCTTTTAGATTGTACGTACAACCTTTTATCTCAGTGCCGTTTATTACTACGCATTTCATTTTTTAATGTCCTCCTTAATATTATGTGATTTTATTACATTCGTATCAGGATTTTCAATTGGGCTTGAGCCGACGCAAAATAAAACAAGACGCTCTAAAACGTTATCCTAAAAAACTATTATCTCATACCCTTTCGCGTCGATTATAATTCAAAAAAAATATCTTTACAATAAATATTTTAGTTAAATAGAAATTTTGACGCATATGCGGCGCGCTCCCCGATAGAAATTTGACGCATATGGGGTATTTTGTTCTTAACGACGCAAGCCCCGATATGAGTGTGTTTAGTATTTTAGTATATTCAAAACGGGAATTCCCGCTTTTATCGGGACGCGACAATTGTCGTATAGAAATTTTGACACATATGGAGTTATACGCGACGCGCCGCTCCTAGATAAAAAATTGACACATATGCGTCGCTGTGTTCTTCGATAGAATTTGACGCATATGGAGCTATACGCGACGCCGGCAAATCTCCAAAAAAGTCGCCCGGCTATAAAAAAAAGGTTGCAAAATTTTATAAAAGGATTATCATAGATTGGAGCTTTGGCGCGTTTTATCAAATTTTTGTTAATTAAGGAGACTTGACAAAAATGGAAAAAAGAGCGCTCGACTCCGCATCTCCGGAAAATGAGGAACGACTATGACGAAATCCGCCGCTAAAAGACGCTTTTCATTAAAAAAACAGATGGTTATTATTTTTGGCGTTATACTTCTCGCGTCTATAACGATTTTGTGTTTGCTTGCGTTAAGAGAAGCCCGCTTGGCGGTTATGGAAAAAGTAGAACAGCATTTGAAGGATAAAGCGTCCGACACCGCGGAGATTATCTACGGCAGAATAAATCTGTTTTTTCAATTCCTTGAAGATTTTACGCTTCGTCCCGAATTGAATAGCGAAGCTATTTCATATACGAAAAAAACAATTTTTTTGAACAAAATTAAGGAGAATTATCCTGTAATTAAGGACTTATACATAGCGGATACCGACGGAATGTGGTATCGGGAAGACGGCGGGAAAGTAAGCTATTCAAGCGACGCATGGTTTATAGAGGCGATAAAAGGGAAACGTTACGTTTCGTCGCCGTATGTTGACGAAACGGCGAACTATGCGTTGTTTATCAGTTTTTCATTGCCGGTTTATACGACAAATAAAAAACTGATCGGCGTACTTGGAATCGACGTCGACGGCTTATGGCTTTGCGAGCAAATACGCGACATTGTCGTAGGGAAAACCGGCAGCTGTTTTATTGTAAATGAAAACGGTACGGATATTGCCCACTCAAATACGGATTTTGTAACGAGTATGAAGAAGGTAAACGACGTTTTATGGAATTTTATTCAACAGTATGCGAAAAGCGAAGAAGCGGAGATTTGTTTCTATGATCTTGACGGGCAAAATTTAATCGCGAGCTTTATAAAAATGAGTACAGGGTGGACTGTCGTCGTTCGGGCTCCGCAGGAGGAATTTTTGGGGAAAATAGATTCGTTGCGCTTCGAATTAGTTATATTTGCTCTGGTTGTTTTGTCGGCGGGTTTTATAGTAGTCTTTTTTACAGCGCGGAAAATTGTTCAGCCTATCGTCAATTCCGCCAACGCTCTAAAAAACATAGCTGAAGGCGAGGGGGATTTGACGGTACGGCTTGCCGTTACCGGCAACGACGAACTAACCGATATGCAAGAATATTTTAATCAGACTATCGAAAAAATTAGAAATTCAATAAAAACGGTAAGCGGCAATACGGATTTGATGCAAAAAATTGGCGCTAATCTTTCCATTAATATGACCGAAACGGCAAGTTCGATAAACCAAATCAGTTCAAATATCCAGGGCGTTAAACGGCAGGCGCAGACGCAGGCTGAAAGCGTTAGCGAAACCGCCGCGACGATGGAGGAGATTATTCGGACAATAAAACAACTGAATAACAGCATAGAGAGTCAAGCGGCGAGCGTTATTCAATCTTCCGCTTCGATTGAAGAGATGGTAGCGAACATCGCCTCCATTACTCAAACTCTCGGCAAAAGCGACGGCGTCGTTCGCGATTTGGCGAAGGCTACCGCCGACGGCAAAGAGACGCTCTACTCTTCAAATAGCGTTACCCAAAAGATAATGGAACAGTCGAGCGGCTTACTCGAAGCAAGCGCCGTCATCCAAAACATAGCGAGTCAGACGAATCTCTTGGCGATGAACGCGGCAATCGAGGCGGCTCATGCGGGAGAGAGCGGTAAAGGATTCGCCGTCGTCGCCGACGAGATCAGAAAACTTGCCGAGGAGTCTTCGGTACAAGGAAAAGCGATAACTTCCACGCTTAAAAATTTTTCAATCGAGATTGAAACGCTCTCCAGCTCCTCCAAAATATTGGAAGAGAAGTTTAACGCAATTTATTTTTTAGCCGAAAAAGTTAAAGAGGTGAGCGCCAGCGTCATGGGGGCGATGACGGAGCAAGAACGCGGAAGCCGCGAGGTTTTGTCCGCCATAAAAAACATCAACGAAGTAACGGCTGAAGTAAAAGACGGCTCTGCCGAGATGCTCAGAGGCGGGGAGCAAGTAGCGAAAGAGATACATAAACTTGACGAGCTAACCCGCGCGATTACCGATAGCATGAACGAGATGGCTTCGGGAGCGGAGCAGATGAACAAAGCCGCTCAGGAAATAAATGAGATTGCGCAGAAGAATGAAGAGAGTATCGACAACTTGTCGCGAGAGGTGGGGAAATTTAAGATGTAAGCGTCTGGAGCTCGCTTCGATCTAACGCCGCCTTTTGGCATGGCATACATATAGAGGAGGCTGGAAAGATGAAGATAAATGAAGGTAAAGGAATCTCAATCGTTTATAAGCTTTTGCTTATTGTTTTGGTTTTAACGTTTGTTCAATATGCCGTTTTGCTCATTAAAGATTGGTATGGAACAAATAGGTTTGCTGAAGAGCAAATTAAAACAAACTCTGATATTAAATATCTAAATTTTAAAGATGCGACTAAGTCTTATAGCATTGTCGGATCAATCTTATTAAAAACAATTACCGAAGACGATGAAATAACGGAGCTTTTTGCAGCCAAAGATAGAGAGGGTTTGCTTAATAAAACAAGAGGAACTTTTAAAAAACTGAAAGAGGAATATAATATTAAGCAGTTTCACTTTCATACAACCGATTCTCATTCATTTTTACGCGTACAAAAACCAAGTCAATTTGGCGATGATTTGCGTTCTTTTCGCATGTCGGTCGTTCAAGCAAATACTGAAAAAAAGCTTGTTCACGGTTTGGAGGTTGGCGTTTCAGATTTGGGCTATCGCGTTGTTACGCCTTTCTTTTCAAAAGACAACGTTCACATAGGTTCGGTAGAGTGCAGCGGAGCGATAAATTCGGAATTTCTCGAAAATCTTGCTAAATCTGCTCCGGCAGAGGCGTTAGAGGGCGGTTTAAACGTTAAGGTTGTTGCAAAAAATTTGGAAGGCGCATATATGCAAATGGGAACTAATTTTGAAGATAATGATGAAGAAGATGCGGAACAGATTATGCAAAAGCTCATAACAGAAAAGTATTTAGGCTTTTTAAAAGGAGAGACTGCAAGCGCATATTATCCGCTCAAAGATTTTTCTGATAACTATATTGGTTATATAAAGTTTGTTTTTAATATAGACAATATTTTAAGCGCCAAAAAAATTTCTTTTAGAAACACAAATTTAATTTCAATAGCTACTCTCTTTTTATATATTATTTGCTTTTTAATTTTTTCAAAAATTTTTATTTCTAAATCTATTGCGGCGACAATAAATCCATTGCAAAATATTGCGGAAGGCGACTTAACAATTCGCTTGCCTGTCCGAAGTAAAGATGAAATTGCCGATATGTCTAAATATTTTAATCAAACGATTGACAAGATCGGCGCTTCTATCAAATCGGTTGAAACTAACGCCGGAATAATGCGGCAAGTCGGCGCCGAGCTCTCCTCTAACATAACAGAAACGGCAAGCGCCGTAAATCAAATTACCGTAAACATAGATGGAGTAAAACGGCAAGTAGTTGCGCAATCTGCAAGCGTTAGCGAAACCGCCGCGACGATGGAAGAGATTATTCGAGCGATAAAACAGCTGAACAACAGCATAGAGAGTCAATCTGCGAGCGTCGTTCAATCTTCCGCCTCGATTGAAGAGATGGTAGCGAACATCGCCTCCATTACTCAAACTCTCGGCAAAAGCGACGTAGTTGTCCGCGATTTGGCGACGGCTACCGCCGACGGCAAAAAGACGCTCTACTCTTCAAATAGCGTTACCCAAAAAATAATAGAACAGTCGGGCGGCTTACTTGAAGCGAGTAACGTCATCCAAAACATAGCGAGCCAGACCAATCTCTTGGCGATGAACGCGGCGATCGAAGCGGCTCATGCGGGAGAGAGCGGTAAAGGATTCGCGGTCGTCGCCGATGAAATACGAAAGCTTGCCGAGGAGTCGAGTTCTCAAGGGAAAACGATAACTTCCACGCTTAAAAATCTTTCAAGCGAGATTGAAGAACTCTCCGGCTCCTCCAAAATATTGGAAGAGAAGTTTAACGCAATTTATTCCCTCGCCGAACAGGTTAAAGAGATGAGCGCCAGCGTTATGGGGGCGATGACGGAGCAAGAACGCGGAAGCCGCGAAGTCCTGTTGGCTATAAAAAACATTAACGAAATAACGGCTGAAGTAAAAGACGGCTCGGAAGAGATGCTCAAAGGCGGCGTAGGCGTTGCCGCCGAGATACATAAACTTGACGACCTAACTCGAGCGATTATCAACGGCATGAACGAGATGGCTTCGGGAGCGGAGCAGATGAATAAAGCCGCTCAGGAAGTAAATGAGATTGCGCGAAAGAATGAAGAGAGTATCGACAACTTGTCGCGAGAGGTTGGGAAGTTTAAGACTTAAGAAAGGAAAGAAACAGCGAAGCGCGCAAAAAATCAATTTTATGCGACAATTACCGCGCGTTATCGACGCGGCGCATATGCGTCTAAATTTTTGTCGGGGAACACAGCGGCGTATAGCTCCATATGTGTCATTTTTCTCTTAATACCATATGTGTCATTTTATTTTCCTGCCCCCAAAAAACTGACGGAGCGCCCCGAACTATAAAAAAAGATTGCAAAATTTTATAAAAAGATGTATTATCTGCGGATGCGTTGCTGAGGTTGGAAAATTTTTGCTAAAAATTAAACTTGACAAAGATGGGGAAATTATGGCTTTAAGAGAAAAAAATGAAATAATGTATTTGAAAAAAAATATTATGACGAAAATTTTAGTCTCATACATGTGCTTTCAGTGCGTTAGCGTGATTTTTTGCGGCGGTTTTTCAAAAATATTCAATCCTAATCTCGACTTGCCTCTATTGCGGTTGATTTTTCATTCGACCAACGGAGCTCAACTAATTGCGATAATAATTGTAAGTACAATATGCTGTCTTATTTATGTGAAGTTTTTAAATCCTCTTTGGAACTATCTTGAAAAAAGCGAAAACGAAAGAACCGAAGAGGAACTTGAGAGAGTAAAAAAAACTTTACAGGATTTTTATCTGGTAGTGTCCGGTACTGTTTTTGGATTTTGGGTCTTTTTAACTGTTCTGTACGTTATTATCGCCGATAAAGTTGCCGATGCCTCCGCGAGTTTACCCCCAGCTAGCACCTTTGCGATTTATTGGTCTAATGCGTTGATGGCGTCTATCGGTTGTACGGTTCTTTTTGATCTTTATTTGCAAGATGCAAAAAGTCGTTTGCATATAACAAAATATGACGCAAAAAAATCTGACGTTTTTGTAGAATACAAAGATCAGTTTTTTTTAATAATCCAAATTTCTTATGTTTCGGCTCTGTTAATACATCTACAATGGTATTTTGATCAAATAGATCATCTTGGCAAACAGCCCATTATGAACGTCTATATAGCAAATGGAATTGTAATTTTTAACGCTATTATTTATGCCGCCGTTTTTGCGATTCTATCCAGAAAACAAGACGACTTACAAGCCAACGCTCTTATTAAACAACTCGAACGTTTAGCCTCTCTAAGCGAAGAAGGAAACAGGTTTGACCTTTCCAAACGTATTCCAATTCGCAATTTTGATACGACGGGATATTTGACTCTTACGTTTAATCACTATTTGGACGTTCTGCAAGAGATGTTTTCTGAGATAAAATCCGGCTCCGATATTATTGCTGAAAATGAAGACAATCTTTCGACAAATATGACCGAAACCGCCAGCGCCGTAAACCAAATTACCGCGAATATCCAGGACGTTAAACAACGGGCGCTGAAACAGGCTACAAGCGTTACCGAAACCGTCGCGACGATGGAGGTGATTATTAACGCGGTAAAACAGTTGAACGATAGCATAGAGAGTCAATCTGCGAGCGTCGTTCAATCTTCCGCTTCCGTAGAAGAGATGGTGGCGAACATAGCCTCTATTACTCAAACTCTCGGACAAGGCGACGGGGTCGTTCGCGATTTGGCGACGGCTACCGCCGATGGCAAAGAGACGCTCTACTCTTCAAATAATATTACCCAAAAAATAATGGAGCAGTCGAGCGGCTTACTTGAGGCAAGCGACGTCATCCAAAACATAGCGAGCCAAACGGATCTCTTGGCGATGAACGCGGCGATCGAAGCGGCTCACGCCGGCGAGTACGGGAAAGGCTTTGCCGTCGTCGCCGACGAAATAAGAAAGCTTGCCGAGGAGTCGAGCGCTCAAGGGAAAACGATAACTTCCACGCTTAAAAATTTTTCAATCGAGATTGAGACGCTCTCCGGCTCCTCAAAAATATTGGAAGAGAAGTTTAACGCAATCTATTTACTCGCCGAACAAGTTAAAGATATGAGCGACAGCATCATGGGAGCGGTGAGAGAGCAGGAGTACGGAAGCCGCGAGGTTTTGTCCGCCATAAAAAATATCAACGAAATAACGGCTGAAGTAAAATACGGCTCTGAAGATATGCTCAGAGGGGGAGAACAGGTGGCGTTAGAGATGCATAGACTTGACGACCTAACCCGCGCGATTACCGACAGCATGAACGAGATGGCTTCCGGGGCGGAGCAGGTAAACCAAGCCGTGCAGGAAGTAAATGAGATTACCCGAAGAAATAAGGAAGGTATCGACAGATTGTCGCGGGAGATCGGGAAGTTTAAAGCGTAATTTACCGCTCAGTTAAGTTGATTTGCGTTACGGAAAAACCCGTTCGCGCCGTGAATTATAAATTGTATAGTCGGCTTTGTTGCATTTATGCAAATGATTAACGCAGAATTACTCTAATTATATTGAGTCAAATGTATGATAATATAAATATAGTACATGGAGATAAAGAATGACGAAAACGGCTTTAACTAATCAAAAATCTTCGTTTAGACCGTCCTTTAAAATTAAAACTCAGTTTACCGTTCAAGCGATTTTTAGTATTTTGTTGTTGCTTGCGTTGTTGTTTACCCTGTTTGAGGCGCGGACGCGTAAGGAGAGACTTATCAATGCGGAGGAACAAAAATATTTTTCCATGCTGCTTGCCGATGAGTTTAGACAAACGTCGCAGGATTTGACCCGTACTTGCCGAGTTTACGTTGCCACCGGCGGCGATATGCGGTATTGGGATGAGTATTGGAATATTGTCGCATGGCGAAAGGGAGATGTTCCCAGACCGCAAACGGTGAACGCTAATTTATATCCGGGAAGAACTGTCGATCAGCAGGTTTTAATGAAAGAACTTGGATATACGGAGCGCGAATTATCGCTCCTTAAACAGGCGATAGATTTTTCAAACAAACTAATTGCCGTTGAAGATCAGGCGATGCGTTGCGTGAAAGAAAGGCGTTTTGTATCCGGTCCCTGCGCAATGCGCGGCGATGAGACGCTATTGGAATTTGCTATTCGCATTGTTAACGACGAAGCCTATCATGCCGAGGTTGAAAAAATTATGGGACCGGTCGGAGCTTTTGAGCGCGAACTTGACGAGCGTATAACGTTGACTGCGCAAAACGAAAACCGCAAGATGGAGATTGTCCTGCGTATGGCGATGGGCTTTACCATCGTTGTAATTATATCGGTCGCGTTTTTTGTCTTCTTTTTAAGCAGATCGGTTATAAATCCGATTTTGAAAATATCTGAAGTATTTACCTTTCTCGCGAGCGGCGACTTGACTCGTTCCTTGCATATCGTTCAGGAAAATGAAATTGGCAATATGGCGCTAGACTTTAACGAAATGCTTGAAAGCGTTAAGCGGCTTATTAGGGCTATTCAAAAAAACGCCGAATTCTTGTCGGAGATTGGACAAAATCTCTCGTCAAATATGACCGAAACCGCCGGCGCGGTAAACCAAATTAACGTAAATATCCAGGGCGTTAAACGGCAGGCGCAGACGCAGGCTACAAGCGTTAGCGAAACTGCCGCGACGATGGAAGAGATTATTAGCGCGATCAAAAAGCTGAATAGCGGCATAGAGAGTCAATCTGCGAGCGTCGTCCAATCTTCCGCTTCGATCGAAGAGATGGTAGCGAATATCGCCTCTATTACTCAAACGCTCGGCAAAAGCGACGTAGTTGTCCGCGATTTGGCGAAGGCTACCGCCGACGGCAAAGAGACGCTCTACTCTTCAAATAATATTACCCAAAAAATAGCCGAACAGTCGGGCGGTTTGCTTGAAGCAAGCGACGTCATCCAAAACATAGCGAGCCAGACGAATCTCTTGGCGATGAACGCGGCGATCGAAGCGGCTCATGCCGGCGAGTACGGGAAAGGCTTTGCCGTCGTCGCCGACGAAATAAGAAAACTTGCCGAGGAGTCGAGCGCTCAAGGGAAAACGATAACTTCCACGCTTAAAAATTTTTCAATCGAGATTGAGACGCTCTCCGGTTCTTCCAAAGTACTGGAAGAGAAGTTTAACGCGATTTATTTACTCGCCGAACAAGTTAAAGAGATGAGCGCCAGCGTTATGAGAGCGATGATGGAGCAAGAACGCGGAAGCCGCGAAGTTTTGTCCGCTATAAAAAATATTAACGAAGTAACGGCGGAAGTAAGAAACGGATCGAAGGAGATGCTTAAAGGCGGCGAGCAGGCGGCGAAAGAGATGCATAAACTGGACGGTCTAACCCGCGCGATTACCGACAGCATGAACGAGATGGCTTCGGGAGCGGCGCAGGTAAATCAAGCCGCGCAGGAGGCGAATAAGATTACGCAAAAAAATGAGGAGAGTATTGAAAACTTGTCGATAGAGGTCGGGAAGTTTAAAGTATAGTCTTGTTAGACATTCGTTTCAATCTTTTTCTGGGCGCAAAAAGTCTTTCCAATTATAAAAAAAGTTGCAAAATTTTATAAAAAGCTGCATTATAAGCTGGTATATTGTTTTTTTTTAGTAAATTTTTATTAAAAAGGAGTTGACAAAAATGGAAAAAAGTTGTATCATCTTCCCCCCCCCTCCCCCGAAAAAAATGAGACCGTCTTTTAAGATTAAAACGCAGTTTACCGTTCAAGCGATTTTTAGTATTTTGTTGTTGCTTGCGTTATTGTTTACCCTGTTTGAGGCGCGGACGCGTAAGGAGAGGCTTATCAATGCGGAGGAACAAAAATATTTTTCCATGCTGCTTGCCGATGAGTTTAGACAAACGTCGCAGGATTTGACCCGTACTTGCCGAGTTTACGTTGCCACCGGCGGCGATATGCGGTATTGGGATGAGTATTGGAATATTGTCGCATGGCGAAAGGGAGATGTTCCCAGACCGCAAACGGTGAACGCTAATTTATATCCGGGAAGAACTGTCGATCAGCAGGTTTTAATGAAAGAACTTGGATATACGGAGCGCGAATTATCGCTCCTTAAACAGGCGATAGATTTTTCAAACAAACTAATTGCCGTTGAAGATCAGGCGATGCGTTGCGTGAAAGAAGGGCGTTTTGTATCCGGTCCCTGCGCGATGCGCGGCGACGAGACGCTATTGGAATTTGCTATTCGTATTGTCAACGACGAAGCCTATCATGCCGAAGTTGAAAAGATTATGGGACCGGTCGGCGTTTTTGAGCGCGAACTTGACGAGCGCGTAACGTTGACTACGCAAAACGAAAGCCGCAGGATGGATATTTCTCAAAGCGCGGCGACGGGCTTTGCTATCGTTGTAATCATATCGGTCGCGTTTTTTGTCTTCTTTTTAAGCAGATCGGTTATAAATCCGATTTTGAAAATATCTGAAGTATTTACCTTTCTCGCGAGCGGCGACTTGACTCGTTCCTTGCATATCGTTCAGGAAAATGAAATTGGCAATATGGCGCTAGACTTTAACGAAATGCTTGAAAGCGTTAAGCGGCTTATTAGGGCTATTCAAAAAAACGCCGAATTCTCGTCGGAGATTGGACAAAATCTCTCGTCAAATATGACCGAAACTGCCAGCGCTATAAACCAAATTACCGTAAATATCCAGGACGTTAAACAGCGGGCGCTGAAGCAGGCTACAAGCGTTAGCGAAACCGCCGCTACGATGGAAGTGATTATTAATGCAATAAAACAGCTGAACGACAGCATAGAGAGTCAATCTGCGAGCGTTGTTCAATCTTCCGCCTCGATTGAAGAGATGGCGGCGAATATAGCCTCTATTACTCAAACTCTCGGCAAAAGCGACGTAGTTGTCCGCGATTTGGCGACGGCTACCTTCGACGGTAAAGAGACGCTCTACTCTTCAAATAACATTACCCAAAAAATAATGGAACAGTCGAGCGGCTTACTTGAAGCAAGCGACGTTATCCAAAACATAGCGAGCCAGACAAATCTCCTGGCGATGAACGCGGCGATCGAAGCGGCTCATGCCGGCGAGTACGGGAAAGGCTTTGCCGTCGTCGCCGACGAAATAAGAAAACTTGCCGAGGAGTCGAGCGCTCAAGGGAAAACGATAACTTCCACGCTTAAAAATTTTTCAATCGAGATTGAGACGCTCTCCGGCTCCTCCAAAGTACTGGAAGAGAAGTTTAACGCAATTTATTCCCTCGCCGAACAAGTTAAAGATGTGAGCGCCAGCGTTATGAGAGCGATGACGGAGCAAGAACGCGGAAGCCGCGAGGTTTTGTCCTCCATAAAAAATATCAACGAAATAACGGCGGAAGTAAAATACGGCTCTGAAGATATGCTCAGAGGAGGCGAGCAGGCGGCGGCAGAGATGCATAAACTTGACGACCTAACCCGCGCGATTACCGACAGCATGAACGAGATGGCTTCGGGAGCGGCGCAGGTAAACCAAGCCGCTCAGGAGGTAAACAAGATTACGCAAAAGAATGAGGAGAGTATTGAAAACTTGTCGAGAGAGGTGGGGAAGTTTAAAGTATAGTAATTTAAATTGATATATTACCTATCGTTTAATTTAGTATACTCTTTTTCTACCGCCACGCTTTTATATGCAGGTCTTATAATTTTACCGTTATTTGCAATCTCTTCAATACGATGCGCGCTCCATCCGGTTATTCGCGCCGTTGCAAATAATGGGGTGAACAACTCTTGTGGTATTTCTAACATTCTATATACAAAACCCGAATAAAAATCAATATTAGCGCTTATACCTTTATATATTTTCCTATGTTCAGAAATTACCTTAGGCGCTAATTGCTCTACTTTTTTATATAAATTAAATTCTTCAACTAATCCTTTTTCTTCCGCTAAATTCTCCGCAAATTTCTTTAATATTACGGATCTGGGATCAGATAGGGAATATACAGCATGCCCCATTCCATAAATTAATCCGAGATTGTCAAAAGCTTTTTTGGACAAAATTTTGCTCAAATATCCGGAAATTTCATCGTCGTCATTCCAATCGTTAATGTTTTTTTTGAGATCCTCCATCATTTGCGTAACTTTTATATTAGCCCCGCCATGTTTAGGACCTTTTAGAGAGTTTATAGACGAAGATACCGCCGCATAGGTATCTGTGCCGGAGGACGAGACAACATGATTCGTAAATGTAGAATTATTTCCGCCTCCATGTTCTGCATGCAATACCAATACTAAATCGAGAAGACGAGCTTCTAATTTTGTATACTTATTATTAGGTCTGAGAATATGAAGTATATTTTCCGCTATAGAATGTCCCTTTAACGGGTTGTGAATAATTAAACTTTGATCTTTAAAGTAATACAAAAATATTAAAAATGAATAAACTGCTAATAAAGAAAAATTTGATATTAAATATAACGATTGTTTTAAAATATTTTCAAGAGAAGTATCGTCGGGATTATCGTCAAAACTATATAAAGACAAGACGCTTTTAGAAAGAGAATTCATTATATCTTTAGCGGGAAACCTCATTAAAACGTCTCTAATAAAACCGTCGGGGAGACCTCTGTATTGACTTAACAATTCTTTAAACGAATTTAACTGTTGCATATTTGGAAGTTTACCCAATATTAACAAATAAATAGTTTCTTCAAATCCAAACCGTTCTTCGAAAATAAATCCTTCAATAATCTTGTTTATATCAATACCTCGATAAATCAATTGTCCTTCAATGGGATATATTACTCCGTCTTTTTCTTCAGTTCCTCTAACTTCTGAAATTTCTGTAAGACCGGCCAGTACCCCTTTACCGCTAATATCTCTTAATCCGCGTTTTACATTATATTTTGTATACAACTCATTATCGACTATAGTTGTGTTTAATATATTTTCAATAAATACCGATAAAATTCCATCATTCATTCGTAATTCCTCCTATATTTTATATATAATATTAAAACGAATATCGTCTAACGTTTCATCGTAGATGTCGAATTGACGGCTGGCTTATAAAAAACTAAATACAACTAACAAATACTATAAATAATATCAAAAATCAACCATAAATTTATAATTTTACGTAATTCGTCAGTTTTTTTTGGAATGGGGAATAAATTAACGCATATGCGTTGCGTCGATAACGCGCGGCAATTGCGCATAAAAATTCGACGCATATGCGTTAAACCGTAAAATAAAATATAACGCCATATGTGTCAATTTATTCTATTTTCTAAAGCGCTGAAGTTACCTTATCTGAAAATATTTGTCCCATATGCGTCGATTTATTCTTTACATCATATGTGTCAATTTATTTTTAACGCCATATGCGTCAATTTTCAAAAATTTTGGGATTTCCAATTATGGACTTGACATAAATATCAAATTTGTTTAAAGTCGAAATAATGAAACGCGGAGATTATTTATGAGCGATTTAGAACAAATCTTGATGAAAATGAAAAAACAATCGGCTCTGTTGGCGAGTCTTTCCGGCGATACAAAAAACTTGGCTTTAAGAAAGATCGCCGACAACTTGAGAAAGAATAAAACTCGAATTATAGAAGAAAATTTGTCGGATATAAAGATCGCGCAGAGCGAAAACCTACAGGATACTCTATTAAAACGGCTTTTATTAGACGATAAAAAGATCGAGGGGTTGATTGAGGGGGTTGAAGACCTGATCAAACTCGAAGATCCGACTAATAAAATATTAGCCGTTACCGAACTCGATAAAGGTCTCGTTTTGACAAAAAAATCTGTCCCCATCGGCGTTATTGGCGTAATATTTGAGTCGAGACCCGACGCGTTGATACAGATATCTACTCTTTGTATCAAATCGGGTAATTGCGTTATCCTCAAAGGGGGGAGAGAGGCGGCTAGGACTAACAGGATTTTAGCGGACATAGTCGTCGAATCGATCGAGTCCGTCGGCGAGGAGTTTGAAAACTCGTTATATCTCCTTGAGACCCGCGAAGAAGTGTCGGCTATGCTAAAATATGATAAATATATCAACCTCGTAATACCGAGAGGGTCTAATCAATTTGTGTCGTATATAAAGAAGAATTCTCTTATACCGGTTTTGGGACACGCCGACGGGATATGCCACCTTTATGTGGATTCCGACGCAGATATCGATACCGCCGTCGAGATAACTTTTGATTCAAAAACTCAGTACGTCGCGGCGTGTAACGCTTTAGAGACGCTATTGGTAAACGAGACGATTGCCGGGAAATTTCTCCCCGCTCTAAAGAGAGAGTTGGATAAAAAGGACGTTGTTATAAAAGGGGATAAAAAAACTAAAGAGATACTTAAAGACGTCGAAGACGCGACGGAAGAGGATTGGTCGACCGAGTATCTCGACTACATATTATCTATAAAAATTGTCAAAAACGTCGACGAAGCGATAGAGCATATTAATAAATACGGCTCCGGTCATACGGATAGTATAGTTTCAAAAAACTCTAAAAATTGCGATAAATTTACGGCGCTTGTCGATTCTGCCGGCGCGTTTGTCAACTGCTCGACAAGATTTTCGGACGGATTTAGGTACGGTTTTGGAGCGGAAGTCGGCATCAGCACTAATAAAATTCACGCCAGAGGACCCGTCGGACTCGACGGGCTTGTTATATACAAATACATACTTCAAGGCGAGAGCCATATAGTAGAGGATTATTCAAGCGGTAAAAAGAAGTTTGTCCATAGAGAGATAAGTTAACGCTTCGTTTTGGGCGGAGGTAACGAATGGTATTATTGTCATTATCGGTAATTCTTACAATATTAATCTCGGCGGCTTGTTCGTTATTTGAGGCGGCTATTGTAAGCGTATCGTTGACGGATATAGCTAAAATTTCTAAAACCAACCTCGCGTCGGCAAACATTTTACAGAAATTTAAAAAAAACATTCAGGAGCCCGTCGGCGTATCATTAATAATAAAAATTTTTGCTTACGCGACGGGGACGTCGGTATCCGGAGTTTTTTTCTACAAAAAATTCGGATTGGCTTTATTACCGGCTTTTGCTTTGATATTTCCTATTGTTTTAGTTATTATTTCCGACATAATTCCTAAAACTTACGGGATTGCCAATAACGTTAAGGTAGCGGCGTTTTGCGCAAAACCGGTCGATCTGTTAGTTAAGATATTTAAGCCTTTTCTATATATTTATAAGATAATAAGCGAAACGCTTAAGAAAAAAGCGGGTAAAGGTAAAAAAAGCAGCGTGGACGATATAGCGGTTTTGACAAGATTTGCCTCTATGAATAATATGATCAGTAAAGATCAGGAACAAATATTATCCCAAACTCTCAAACTGCAGAAAATAAAAGTCAGCGATATTATGGTAAAGAAAGAGGAAGCCAAATATCTCTCTACTAATATGAATCTTATGGAAGCCTTACTTGAAGCCCACATATATCATCATACAAGACTTCTTGTAGTTAAGGACGGCAATATCGACGACGTCGTAGGATATGTGAATTTTAAAGATATTATAAGCGCCCTTCAGACGAATCCCGAAGATCCCTCCTTACTTAGCATATGTAGACCGATTATTAATGTCCGGGAAGACGATGTTCTTCTTACCGCTTTAAAAGTGTTATCGAGAAGCCGCCAGCATATAGCGTCCGTCAAAGACGACAAAGGCGGATTGGCGGGGCTTACCACGCTGGAGGACGTTATCGAGACTATTATAGGGGATCTCAACGAAGAGATTGAAGAATTGCCCACTTTTTTTTATAAAATTTCTGATACTCGATATATTGCCGGAGGCGGTATTCCGATGAAGTCGTTCAGAGAAAAATTTCATTTGTCTCTTCCGGACGTGGTTGGGAATTTAAACGATATGATGTTGCAACTATTCGGCAAAATTCCAAAAAACGAAGACAAGATTAAATTGGGCGACTACGTCTTGATAGTCAGAAAAATGATACGCTCTCAAATATTTGAAGTAATAATTGACACTAATATTGATATTGAAAATAAGTAGTTACTGTTTGTCGAGGAGTTTTACAAGTTTGACGGTTCTGTCGGACGCTTCAATAATCTCAAACGAGACGTTTTTATAAACGACTTTCTCCCCTTTTCGTCCTATTCTGCCTAGAGCTATGTTTATGAGTCCGCCCAGCGTTTCAGCCTCTTCGTCGGTAAAGTCAATACCCGTTTTCTCGAGAAAGTCGTCGAGATAAGTTTTTGCATCAAAAATGTTTTGTTCAATTAGAGCTTCCGACTCCGAAGATTCGGGGTAAAATCCTTTTATTCCGCCTATAATCTCTTCCACAATGTTGTCTATCGTCAAAATCCCGCGCGTTACGCCGAACTCGTCGACGACTATGCCCATATACTTTCTGTTTCGTTTGAGCTCGGATAGTATCTGAATAACCGGTTTTGTCGACGGAACAATATAAAGTTTTTCCGTATAAGAGGTAATCGCATCGGTATCGTCTGCGCCTAAAATGTTTATAACGCTAATCGTTGAAGAGATATTAAAAACATTCTCTCTATAAACGGGATATCGGCTAAAATCGGCCGTTTTTATTACTTCTTTAAAATCTCCGACGGTAGAAGTTTCGTTAATCGCGACGACTTCGTTGATATGAACCATTATGTCTTCGGCGGTCAACTCGCTTATATCAAAAACTTCATTAATTATTTTTTTTGTTTCGTCTGAAATATTTTCAAATCTTCCGACGACCAGAAGCTCTAATTCGTCTTTTGAGATGGAGTTTCCTTCTTTATCGATTTTTAGCGCTTTACCGATGAATTTAGATATTCTACTTACGGTAAACATTAACGGGAAAAGAACAAAATAAGCGGTCTTAATGAATTTGGCGTTTCTTAAAGCGGTAGTATTTGGGTATTTTCGAGCTATCGACATCGGGAAAAGCTCTCCAAATACGAGTATAGTCGGCACCATGACGAGCGAAATAATTAAGTCGATTTCGATTATTTGTAGAATAAAGCTCAATTTATCTATGATTACTACTTTAAAAAAGTAGTCGGCAAGAGCGGTGGAAACGACCGTAGCTATATTGATACCGACGAGCGTGGTGCCAAATAATCTCTCCGGATTGTTTAGTAGAGCGAGAATAATAGCGGCTCTTTTATCGCCGTTTTTTGAAAGATAATCTAGCTTTATGCGGTTGGAGCTAACCATAGCCATTTCTGAATTTGAAAAAAACGACTGCATAAATATAAATAATATGATCAAAAAAGGTATGAAATATATAGCAAACAAATTACCCCTCCGCGATTGTAGCGTTTAAATCAAAAAGTTCGTTTTTCTTTTTTAGTTTTCTTACTTTAGTTATTAAAATTTTTTCTATTTTGTTTGGTTCGGCTCCGATTACTTTAAATTGAAGATTATCAAATTTGAACAGCTCGCCTCCCTTTGGGATCCTTTTCACCTTTTCAAGCAGATAACCGCCGATTGTCGCCGCCGAGTCGCTTTTTAAGTTGACCTTAAAAATTTCGTTGAATTCGGCAAGTTCCAATTTTGATTCGACTTCAATCATTGAAGGATTATACTTATAAAAAAGAGGAACTATCTCTTCTTTATCGACGACTTCGCCTATAATCGATTCGATAACGTCTTCCATTGTTACCAGACCCGAAACGCTTCCGTACTCGTCGATCACTATCGCTAAATGTTGCTTGGAACTCTGAAGCGTTTTAAGCAAATTATCGACTTTCATAGTCTCCGGAATAAAAAAAGGTTTTGCTAATATAGATTTGTAGTTTTCCAAAATATCTTCTTTATTACAATCCGATTTTACAAGTTCTCTAACGTTTAGTATTCCGATAATATTTTCTTCCTCATCTTCCCACACCGGCGTTCTGGAATACTTCTTCTCTTTTATTTTTTGGCGCAACTCCGACATTTTAGTCGTCGTTGAAAAAGAGAATATCTCGTTTCTGGGGCGCATTATTCTCCATACCTCCGAATTTGGGAAAGATATAACGTTTCCGAGTAGTATGCTCTCCTCTTTGTTTAGAATTCCCTCTTTATGGCTCTGTTTTATAATTTCAATCATTTCTTCGGACTTGTATTCGTTGGATTCCGTTACATTTCTATATTGAATATGAGAAAAAATAAATACCAAGAATTTGGAGATGTTTCTAAAAATAAAAATAAAGGGGGTTAATATTATAGTAAGGAAGTACAGTATAGGAGCGACAATCAAGGCAATCTTCGGAGCTACTTTTATCGCCAACGTTTTAGGGGTAACTTCGCCGATAATAAGTATCAATAAAGTCATTACAATAACGACTAATATATAATCCGCCTGCGGGATATATTTTGTGAATATATTGGACGCCGCCAACGTAGCCGAAGTGTTTACCGTAGTATTGCATATCAAGATCGTTACGAGCAGTTTTTGCGGATGTTCAAGCAAATCAAAGATCATTTTACCTCTGATCTTGTACTTCCGTCTAAGATCCTCTACCTTGAGACTGTTGAGAGAGAACAGAGAGGTCTCAGAACATGAAAAGAATGCCGATAAAGCTAAAAATATTGGTAAAATTATAAAATTACTATCTATCAAATCGGTTTGTACTATAAAAAAAAAGAATTTGTTCGATATATATATTAATGAAAAAATTATTAATGTCAACTATATTTTATGTTTTTTTTATGACAAACGCCGTTTATTGCGATATAAATTCCTACTCGGAAAGACTTTACGCTTTTTTTGTTCTGTCGTTTCACAGAAAATATGAGATATATTGTTCAAAAAAACCTATAGGGTATTATAAATACAAGGAAGTTGTAAACGGCTGCGAGCTATATTTGACCTACGAGGGACGGGATTTCTTGAAAAAATGCAAATTTGACGAGAATTATACGGTATCGTCCGATATTTATCCTTTAAATATGTACGCTAACAACAAAGGAGAAGTCGCGCGGTTTAGAAAAAAATTCGGTCCCGTTATAGAAAAAAACAGAGAGCGGAAGAGATACCCCTACGGATATGGCGAAAATTGATAATGGGTTAGGGTATAAAAAAACGGCAGTCTAAAACAGACGGCCGTTTTTTTATATATTAAATGTTTTTATATTAAATAAACGTTATTTTGACGCGGGAGGAGTAGCGGCGGCTTCGGTCGTCGTCGGCGTCGTAGTTGCCGCCGTCGTCGTTGTAGTCGTCGTATCGTCAGTTTGCTCTTCAGCCTTAATTCCGGATATTCTTACCACTACCTCTTCAGGGTTTGTAATTATCTTATATTTATCGCCAAGAACCAAGTCTTTGATGTGAAAACTTTCGTTAATTTTCATATCTTCAATATTTATTTCAAAATGAGGAACCATGTCTTTTGGCAAACACTCTACGGTAACCGCTACTGTATGTTTTTCAAGCGAACCTCCGTCTCTTATGCCTACGGCGTTGCCTACAACGTTGATTGGAATATCAACGCGCGCCGGTTTTTTTGCGTCGAGTTCAAAAAAGTCTATGTGTAGAAACCTATCTTTCAGATAGTCTTTGTCGTAATCCTTAATAAAAACGTCTTTTTTCTTTCCGTCTAATTTGATATTAATAACCGTCGATTTGGTTAACTTAGGATATAGTCTAGAAAACGATAAAGAGTTAATCAAAATATTTTTATTCTCCTCGGCTCCGTATATAACGGCCGGAATAAAGCCCTCTTTTCTATATCTTTTACAAGCCTCTTTCTTCGTGTTTTCTCTTTTCTTTGCTTCGAGTAGAATCTCCATATTAATGTTTGCTCCTTGCGCAATGCGTAAAAATTGATCTGGGTCGGCAGGATTCGAACCTACGAAATGCCGGTACCAAAAACCGGTGGCTTACCGCTTGCCGACGACCCAACGATCGCAGTAATGTAAATTTTTTTTTATTAAAAGTCAAGATATTTTAATTACAATTTTTATACCTATATGATTCGCAAGCGATAATGTCCCGTTCATCACTCTGTCGGTATCCTCCATTTCTGACGCTCTTGTATCGGATAATATTTCCGCAATTTGAATAGGCGTAATAAATAAAGACTCATTTTGTTATAATGTAAAATAAAATTAACTTTACCAATTAAACTTATACCCAAGTTCTATTGATATGTTATGATCTATAAAAAAAAGTCGTTGTATTATATCCTAATTTAATTATAATTCTTTTTAAATAAATTCCTATCTTCGATGAAAACAACCAACCGTAATATAGAATTGTTTCAGAATAACAATAAATAGGTACTATATTTATTAGAAATATTAAAATTATTTTTTTTATAATAAACTCCAAATTAAGCCCGCCAAGGACGGCGGGTTTTCTGCGTACGCTCTCAAAAAATATTTTTGCCCAGCCTTTTGCCGATAACGCCCCGGCATACAAAAAGGCGCCCGAATAATCCCAAACCGCTACATCTTATATGTATATTCCAAATAACAAAATAAATCAACCTTAAAAAAAATCTTGTAACTCGTCAGTTTTTTGGGGAATTAAAAATATTTGTTTCATATGTGTCAATTTTCCCGCCCCAAAAAACTGACAGAATACAAAAATCTCAAAGGGCGCCTTAGGCGGAGCGAGCTTGACTCGCGAAACATTGTATACCGGGTTAAGCGCTAGTCGCCCTCTTAAACTTCATTATCAATATCTAAAGCGATTTTCAAACAATTATTTAAT
>ERZ795030.591-NODE-591-length-54472-cov-16.349927_pt1 | contig 54472 bp, 48 predicted proteins | sample MGYA00375122_ERZ795030 | MGnify/ENA primary metagenome ERZ795030 (study PRJEB30165, sample SAMN05720146) | activated sludge metagenome | isolation source: anaerobic digester from wastewater treatment plant | place: Japan | collected 2015-04-20 ... | reverse complement strand
TTTGGAATCAGCCCTGATTTTATTTGCCTAAAAAAGTTCTATCGGACAGCAATGGAATATTTTATACTATAAATGCTAAACAACTTTTCTTTTTCTCTTTTTAGCATAAGCAGAATAGATGAGATAAGCAATAAAACTAGCTGTAAACGGTATAAGAATAAATGTTTTAGTAATTTCAGCAATAGAACACCATCCTATTCTGTGAGTTATATAAGCTGCTAAAACAAAACAGACAATAACAATACTTGCCCAAATCAATTGTTTGTCTTTTTTCCGCTTTTGTACTACCTCAACCCAGTCATATACCAATGCCGTAAGCAAAAAACTTCCACAGAACGGAAAAACAGCATACAAGCAATAATACTCAAAAACAGCGGTATCTGTTGTCTTTAAAAGATAAACATACAGTACGTTTAAGAAAATTAAAAACAGAATAGCAATACTATTTCTGACATAATGATTTATTTTAGATAAAAGATACCAAACAAATCCGACAATCAAAGTTGCTACTATTCCAGCTAAAACAGAAAAAATCAAGAGTTTATACATAGATTAAATAATTTTTAAAGTATCTTTTGAAAATTTTTCATGAGATGAAACAGATGTTATATTACAGATGCAAAGTTATAGTAAAAATATTTATAAAAACAAGTTTTTTAATTATTTTTTACAAACTGATTTTTACTATTTTAAATCAACTACATTATATTTAAAGCGATTTTTTCGTTTTTTTGCTTTTGTTTTTGGCATAAAACGGAAAGAAAAATGAAAAATAAGTTATCAACGGAATAACTTAACAATACTAATCTATCCGATAAAAGAACATCTTCTCTAAAATAATAGACTTTCTTTGTCATGTCCTAAAAAAATTGACACATGTTATTATTTTTTTACCGCAGAGTTTCTTTGCATTCTTTGCGGTTAAAAAGAATGAACAATGACGAATAAACAATTACGAATTGACGCTTCGAGTACTTCGACAAGCTCAGTAACCAAGCCTCAGCGTCCATAATAACGATACTATTCCAAAAAGCATGTAAAGTTTTAAAATTTACGCCTTGAAAAAAATAAAATTTGCGCTACAATAGCAATTAGAGAAGCGACTTCGCTCAAGCTCTTTTTATCTTTTTAATAATATTTTTTTTAAAACAATAAAAAGAGTGTTTCTTGACTATTTTTTTTATATCTTTGCATTCAAACATTAAGTATATAATATTTACTATGTCTAAAATATCGTCAGAAGAATTACATTATCATCTTAAAACAATTTTTGGTTTTAACCGCTTTAAGGAAAACCAAGAAGCTGTTATAAATGCTATTTTAGACAAAAAAGACATTTTAGTTGTTATGCCAACAGGAGGCGGTAAATCATTGTGTTACCAATTACCCGCCATGCTTATGGAAGGCGTAGCCGTAGTTGTTTCGCCTTTAATTGCTTTAATGAAAAACCAAGTAGATTTGCTTCGTAATTTCAGTACGGAAAAATACATTGCACACGTTTACAATTCGTCTTTATCTAAACCTGAACAAGATGAGGTGAAAAAAGATCTCTTTAGCGGAAAAACAAAACTATTATACGTATCACCCGAATTTTTAGCTAAAGAAGAAAACAGAGACATGCTGAAAAAAGTAGATATTTCGTTTTTTGCTGTCGACGAAGCACATTGTATTTCAGAATGGGGGCATGATTTCCGTCCCGAATACAGAGAAATAAGACCCATGGTAGACTTAATCGGGAAAAACATTCCCATTATGACGTTAACCGCTACAGCAACACCTAAGGTACAACACGATATACAAAAAAACCTAAAAATGACCGATACCGAGTTGTTTTTATCTTCCTTCAATCGTCCTAATATCTATTATGAAGTGAGAGAAAAAACAAAAGATATTGACAAAGAAATCATTAAATTTATCAGTCAGCATCCCGAACAATCCGGTATCATTTATTGTTTAAGCAGAAAAAAAGTAGAAGATTTTGCTATAAAACTGAATGTTAATAAAATAAAAGCACTACCCTACCATGCCGGTTTGGATAAAAGCGTACGCACCGAAAATCAAGACAAATTCCTTATGGAAGATGTTGATGTTATCGTAGCAACTATCGCTTTTGGCATGGGAATTGATAAGCCCAATGTTCGCTATATCATACATTATGATATGCCAAAAAGTTTAGAAGGATATTATCAAGAGACAGGAAGAGTCGGACGTGACGGTGGAGAAGCAACTTGTATCGCTTTCTACTCTTACGACGAACTCATGAAGTTGGAAAAACTAATGAAATCTAAACCGTTTGCAGAACAAGAAATATCAAAACAATTATTAGCAGAAACAATAGCTTATGCCGAAACAAATATTTGCCGAAGAAAACACTTGCTGTTTTATTTTGGAGAAACATACGAAAATGATAATTGTAATTGTTGCGACAACTGTTTACATCCCAAACTAAAAATGGAAGGAAAAGAATATATTCAAATATTGCTGTCTACCATCCAAGAACTGAAACAACAGTTTAAGGATAAACACATTATTAATGTGATTGTAGGCAAAGCATCATCCGATGTTAAAAAATTTAAGCACAATCAGTTAAAGTGCTTTGGTGAAGGTCAAGATAAAAGTGAAAAATTTTGGACTTCTCTGATACGACAAACTTTACTGGAAAAATTATTAGTAAAAGACATAGAAAATTACGGTATCCTTAAAATAACACCTGCCGGAGAAAAATTCCTCAAAAAACCCTATTCTATTTCTATTGTAAAAGTAGAAAATGAGGATAATGAGGACGATGATGAAGATGCAGACATTGAAGCTTCCGTTTCCGGAGGACAAAAAGAAGGTGTTATCGATAAGGCTCTTTACAAAATGTTAAAAGACCTTTTAAAACATATCGCAAAGAAAGAAAATCTTCCGCCTTACGTTATTTTTCAAGACATTTCTTTGGAAGACATGTGCATACAATATCCTACTAAAATGGATGAAATGACTCAAATAACGGGAGTCGGAACCGGTAAAGCACAAAAATACGGACAGCCGTTTATCGATTTAATAAAAAAATATGTCGAAGACAATGAAATAGAACGTCCTCAAGATTTAGTCATTAAATCGGTTATTAATAAATCGGGACTGAAAGTATACATTATTCAAAATATTGATGCAAAAATAAGTTTTGAAGATATAGCCATTGCAAAAAGCTTGACCTTAGACGAACTACTTACCGAAATAGAAAGCATCGTTATGTCAGGCACAAAATTAGACATCAACTATTATATCGAACAAACCATCGACATCTATCATCAAGAAGAAATTCTTGATTATCTTATGAATACCGAAATTGACTCACTCGAACAAGCAATCAAAGACTTGGGAGAAGACGAATACACTTTGGAAGAATTAAGAATTATGAGAATTAAATTTTTATCCGATATGGGTAATTAACATAAAAATTAAATAAAATGAACGATAATAATATTGAAAAAGAAAACAGTATAGACAATTGTGAGGAAACAATACAAGAAAATAATTCCATCACATATCAAGAAAACGAAGAAGAAATAAAAGAAACAACTAAAAAATGCAAAATCAATCAACGCTGCTTATTGAAAACAGTATTGTATGTATTGCTTTTCGTAGCCATTGCGATATTATACCTATTGCATTTTATGGGAGATAAAAAAGAAACAAATCAACTCGGTAATGCTATTGCTAACAATGGAAGTACGGTAATGCTCACTGTCAATAACGATTCTATTATTAAACATTTTACACTTGCCGAATTACTAAAAAACGATTTGGAAACAGAAGCCAATAAGTATCAGCAAGAACTAAGGTCCAGACAATCCGTATTGGAAGAAAAATACAAAAACTTTCAAATCAATATAAAAAACAACGTTTTGACACAAACTCAAATTCAAAATGCAGAAAATCAACTTCAACAAGAAGCCGCTACCTTGCAAGCCTTGCAAGAACAATACACATACACACTTGCCACGAAAGAAGAATCGGTACAAAGAGAAATTGCCGACTCTATTATTAACGCTACCAAAAGAGTCAACGATAGAAAGTATAAAGCAGATTATGTTTTGGCTACAGCCACAGGATCAGCTATTATATATGCCAATAAAGTGTACGACATCACCGACGAAGTCATCAAAGAACTGAACGATGCTTATAAAAAATCATCTAAAAAATAAATCACATGAGAATATTCCGTTTTTTCGTATTTCCTATTATTTTACTATCGTTGATTGCTTGCAAAAATTCGAATAAAGAAGTAGTTATTGATGAAACTTGGAGCAACGGTAAACCTAAAAAAACAACGGAATACATTACTGATAAAGACGGACAAAAGCGAATTTTTAAACAAACCATGTTCCACGAAAACGAAAATAAATTTATGGAAGGCACTTTCAGCGAACAACAAGAAAGAGACGGAAAATGGACAGCATGGTTTGAAAACGGAAAGAAAAACAGCGAAGGAACCTATGTGAATGGAAAAGAAGAAGGAAAATATACCGTTTGGTATCCTAACGGAAAAATACGTTACACAGGATATTATAAAAACGGAGAAAGAAATGGAAAATGGAAATTCTATAACGAAGAAGGAAAACTAATCAATGAGATTGATTACTAACTAAAACAATAAAAAATTAATTAAATATATAAGTATTATGCAAAAATTATTATTATTAGGAGATGAAGCCATTGCACAAGCTGCATTAGACGCTGGAATATCAGGTATTTATGCATATCCCGGCACACCATCTACTGAAATTATGGAATACATACAAGTATCAAAAAAAGCAGCCGACAACAACGTACATCGTCAGTGGTCTGTCAACGAAAAAACAGCCTTAGAAGCAGCGATAGGAATGTCGTATGCAGGCAAACGTGCCATCGTATGTATGAAGCACGTAGGATTAAATGTTGCTGCCGATGCATTTATGAATGTCGCCATCACCGGTACCAACGGAGGACTTGTCATACTTTCTGCCGATGACCCAAGCATGCACTCATCTCAAAATGAACAAGATTCAAGATATTATGGACAGTTTGCTTTTATTCCCGTATTCGAACCATCCAATCAACAAGAAGCTTACGATATGACCGTAGCGGCTTTTGATTTTTCGGAAAAACACAACGTTGCGGTATTATTACGTATCACAACACGTTTAGCTCATTCAAGAGCAGGAGTAAAATGCCATTATAAAAGAGAACAAAACAAACTGAAATTCCCCGACAACCCAAGAAGATTCATCTTATTACCCGCCATTGCTCGAAAACAATACATCGCACTTCTTGAAAAACAAGAAGCCATAAGAAAAGACATCGAAAGTTCAACTTTCTGCACTTATATTGATGGCGAAGACAAATCAATGGGTATCATTACTTCAGGAATTGCTTTTAACTACTTACAAGAAAACTATCAAGATAAGAAATGTCCTTATCCTATCGTTAAAATAACACAATATCCTCTTCCCTTAAAATACATCAATAAATTAGCCGACGAATGCGATTCGTTGATGTTAATAGAAGAAGGCTATCCTTTAATAGAACAACAAATCAAAGGCTTACTGAATCGTGGTCTTAAAGTTAAAGGACGTTTAGACGGCAGCATTCCACGTGTAGGCGAATTGAATGCCAATATCATAGCAAGAGCGTTAGGTTTACCCGACACTCAAGGCGAAGCTGTTCCCGATATAGTAGTTCCTCGTCCACCCGCATTATGCACGGGCTGTCCTCATACTGACACCTATAAAGCACTAAACGAAGCTATTGAACCTTACGGAAAAGGAAGAGTTTTTGCCGATATAGGCTGTTATACTTTAGGAGCTTTACCGCCTCACAATGCTATTTTTACTTGCGTTGACATGGGTGCATCCATCACTATGGCAAAAGGTGCTACCGATGCAGGATTAAATCAAGCAGTAGCAGTCATTGGCGACTCTACATTCTGTCATTCAGGAATTACATCCTTATTCGATTGTGTAATGGAAAACACACCTCTTACCGTTTTCATCCTCGACAATTCGACAACAGCCATGACAGGTGGACAAAAATCGCATGCTTCAGGTAAAATCGAAAATATCTGCTTAGGCTTAGGCGTTGATAAAGAGCATATCCATGTGATTAAACCGTTACCTAAAGAACATGATAAGAATGTTGAAATAATAGCAAAAGAGTTGAAACACCAAGGAGTTTCAGTGATTATCCCTGAACGTGAATGCATTCAAACATTGAAACGAAAGACAAGAACTCAAAAATAAAAAATTATTAATCGTAAAAATTAAAAAAAATGAATATAAATATAATATTAGCAGGCGTAGGTGGACAAGGAATATTATCCATTGCCACCATTATCGGTAATACAGCAGTGAAACAAGGCTTGTATTTAAAACAAGCCGAAGTGCATGGCATGAGCCAACGCGGTGGCGATGTGCAATCTCATTTACGCTTATCGGACAAAGAAATAGCTGCCGACCTCATCCCTATGGGAAAAACAGACATTATTATTTCCGTTGAACCTATGGAAGCATTGCGTTATTTACCTATGTTAAAACCTAAGGGATGGGTAATTACCAATACCAACCCGTTTATCAACATTCCCAACTATCCCGAAAAAGAAGTCCTATTGGAACGCATTAATAAATTATCGCATAAAATTGCCCTTGATGCAGACGAAATTTCGAAAAATTTAGGCTCTGCTCGTTCCTCTAATATGGTCATTCTGGGTGCTGCTTCGCCTTTCCTACAATTAAAAATCGAAGATATCGAACAAACGATAAAAGAAACTTTTATAAGTAAAGGACAAGAAGTAGTAGACGTTAATATTGCTTGTTTACACGCCGGTAGAGATTTTGCCGACAAAAATAAATAATTCACAGTAGGAGGATGCCCTTTTGACATCCTCCTATTTTACTAACTATATTCAACATGAAAACAGCAATTATTTTTAGTTCAAAACACGGGACTACGGCTAAAGTAGCTCAAATGCTTGCCGAAAATCTAAAACAAGAAAATACAACACTTTATAATCTACTAAGAGGACATACATGTAAACAGCTCAATGATTACGATGCCGTCATTTTAGGAACAGCCATATATGCGGGAAGACCGATAAGGACAATAAAAAAATTTGCTGAAAAAAACTTGAAAATTCTACAAACAAAAAAATTAGGTTTATTTATTTGCGGAATGGACCCCAACGAAGACAAACATGCCGAAGCAATGAAAGCCACTTATCCTCAAGAACTTTTAGAGCATGCTACGGCTAAATATTACCTCGGCGGTGAATTTATTATTGAAGACATGAGCCGTTTGGAACGTATGATTATTAAGAAAGTAGCTCGTGTACAAACAAGCATATCATCGCTTCATCACGAAAATATTCGAAAATTTACAGAAGATTTCAATGAGGAAAAATAAATCCTCCTTTTACTATCTTACAATTTCCACGCTTTTCCTAAAGCCTCAATAATATCCGATGCTATCAGACTTTCATAGCTTTCTCTTTCCAAAGCCATATCCCCCGCTCTACCATGTAAATACACTCCCAAAATAGCCGCTTCGGCAGCCGTATAGTGTTGAGCTGACAGTCCCAATAAAATACCCGTCAACACATCGCCACTTCCTGCCGTTGCCATACCCGGATTGCCTGTAGAATTGAAAAATACATCTCCATTGGGTAAACTAATACTGCTGTGTGCTCCTTTTACAACCGTAACACAGCGGTATTTATTCGAAAACTCTCTTTGTAACTGCAAACGCTCGTATGAATGACGACTTTTACCTACCAAACGTTCAAACTCTTTTAAATGAGGCGTAAAAATACAGTTAACAGGTAGATATTCCAACCAAGTTTTATTTTCAGCCATTATATTAATAGCGTCGGCATCAAATATGATAGGCATTTGAGCATTGTAAATAAGATTTTTCAATCCGTTTGCCGTTTCTTCGGATTTACCTATGCCGGGACCTATCGCTATGGCATTCACATTGCTTAGCTTCTCGAAGGGAATATTCGTCATGTATTCCTCATGAGTATCACAAGAACACAAAGCCTCAGGAACAGTTGATTGTAGAATTTCAACCCCTGTTTTCGGCACATGTACTTCAACTAATCCAAGACCGCTACGCAAACATGCTTTTGCCCCCAACACAGCAGCACCCATCATACCTTTGCTTCCGGCAACCAATAAGGCACGCCCATGAGTTCCTTTGTGCGAAAATTTAAGCCTTGGCTGTATATACTTCACTATATCTTTCTCCTCCGCAAAATAAAAAGGCGTTTCTATCTTATTGATAAACGCATCGTGTAAGCCTATATCGCCCACTTCCCACTCGCCGACAAAGTCGTAATATTCAGGAAATAAAAACGATAACTTAGGAAATTGAAAAGTAAACACAAAATCGGCTTTCACTATGGAAGCATTGAAATCAATAGCTTGATTGGCAAATAAACCGGAAGGAATATCTATGGAAAAAACAAAAGCAGAGGATTGATTAATGCGTTGAAATAAATGACATAGCACATCATCCGTTACTGTTTTATTCAAACCGCTTCCCAATACGGCATCTACAATGACATCGTAATTCAAAGAGGGAATATCTTCTTTGTTTTCTATTGTTTTTATGGTATCGCCGTATTTTTTTTGCAAACGTTCAAGATTCACGGCACAATCATTTGAAAATTTATCGGAATGTTTGACAAGTGCTACACTACATTGATAATTGTTTTCCAACAACATACGTGCAAGTGCCAAACCGTCGCCACCGTTATTTCCCATTCCACACACTATTAATATATTCGTTTCCTTGTCGAACATATCAAGCATTTTTTGATAAACAAGCCGTGCGGCTCTTTCCATTAAATCAATGGATTCGATAGGCTCGTGTTGAATAGTGTAAGCATCTGCCTCACGAATTTGCTGTATTGTAGGTATTTTCATATTATCCTATATTATAACTATGGAAAGCAAAATTACATCTTTTTTAGAGATGACAATTAAATAATATGTGTTTTGGTTAAATCTTTTTTTTGAGTTGATGTTATTAGTTTTAAATAAAAACGATTATGTTTTTGATCTAAAAAAAGATTAAAATAAATTTATTTATTACATTCTATTAATAAATCTTCGTTGAATTTTTTGTTAATCTCTATAAGCAAATCCCTTAGGTTATCTAATTTCGATTGTTCTTGATCTATTTCTTTCAACTTTTGAAATGGAATTTCTATATATACTTCGTATCCAAATGAAATATCAAATTGGGTTTTACCTGAATTTATTACAAGCTCTTCCCATTTACACTTTGTTTTCCATTCAAAATCAGGGTTAAAACTTTTTTCAAATAATTCTTCTATTTCTTTCCATTGTTCTTTTTTCTTTCTTCCTGCATATTTATTAAAATTTTCTTTTGTGAAAAGATTTAATTTTAAATCATTTTCATTAAACCATAATCCTGTAAAATGTTTAGTCCAACTTGAGAATTTGACAACATATGAACAAGTTGTTTTATAGGAAGAACCTGAAATTTTTAATGAATTATTAAATTTTGGTTCATTCTTAAATAAACTTTCACCTTGCCTTTTTGTATTACCCGGATATACGCAAACATTTAAATTGCCTTCATCAGTAATGCTAAAAATAATTTCTTGTGCCCAATCTCTATAAAACATAAAGCCTAAACGGTTTTTATAATTTAATTTTTTCAACTCTGTTGTTTTTGTAACTTCCTCAATGGCTGACGAAATTCTTTTTTCAATATCATCTTTATTAGTGCTTTTCAATGAAGAAATTGATGGTTCTGGTAACCATTTAAAATTATGAATTCTAACTAAAGAAATAAAATCAGACAGAAACCGATTGGGAATACTTATTGACTTTTCAAAATTTAACACCTTAACAGCAATCAACATAAGTTTTGCCCAATTCAGGTCAATTGGAAAAATGTTATTTTCATAATTTTCTTTTGTGAATTTAACTTTTTCATCTTGATTTCTTAAAATATTAAATATCTGATTGTATAATTGTGAAGTAGGGTTAACATTATCTCTTTTTACTTCAATAACAATTAAGATATTATTGATTTGAATGACCAAATCACAAATAGCATCGTATGCTGAAAGGTTATTTTGTTCCCAAAAATTTGTCATTTCCGATTCACTTAAAGAAACTGCAAAAATGTATTCAAACCCTTGTATTTGACTGGTATATTTTTGAATGTCAATTGTAACATTTATTTCATTTTCTAATGATTCGAAGAGTTGATTATAAAATTTCGTTTTATCAAAAATTTTTTTTAAAATTTCATGAAAAAACAAAGAGTCTTCTTGAAGCGTAATAGCAAAAGCTCTTGTTAAATCATTTTCTAGTTGATAAGAACGTTCAGTTTTTGTGTAAGGTTGAAAAATATTTAAATGGCTATTCATAATTGAAGTTATTATTAATGGTTTTATGCTAAGATTTATTTTTTTGCAAAGATAAACATTTTTTATTGCACACACAAATGAAAAAAATTTTCAACCTCTTTTTTCAACATTTAATAACTATCGAATTTTTTCTTATAAAATAATTTATGTCTTTTAGCGTTTGTAAACATAAAAATACTACTTTTGCACATTGTATTAAAATAATATCGTTTTGAATATCATCATAAGTATATGAAAAAAATATTAGTTGTCATCTTTCTTTTAGCAATTAGCGCTAAACTATCATACTCACAAGAGAATAACCAAACACCTCAAGAAAAAAAGAAAAGCAATTTTAACTATGCCGATCTTATTATTAAAGATAGAATTTTTGTAGATGTTTTTTCGAGTCGTTGGATTAATTTCAACACCAACGAAATTAAGCAACGTGCTATTAACCAAGGAGTAAATGCGTGTTTTATTTTCGATTTTCCAATCAAAAAAAACAGCCCTTTCAGTTTTGGCGTAGGAATTGGCGTTACCCACCACAACTTATTTTCCAACGCCTACACTTACATTGATACCGGCTACACTACGGCTATGAAAGTCATTGATACTAACCGTATTAAATATGATAAAAACGCCCTTTCTTTTACCAACCTCAACATTCCCTTAGAGTTTCGTTATTTTCATAAATCGGGCTTCAAAATAGCATTGGGAGTCAGAGTAGGTTTAATGGTTGATGTACACACAAAATATTATGGACGAAATATTGACGGCAAAGATAAGAGTGAAAAATTAATAGATAAAAAAATACCCAATGCCACCAAAGTTCCGGTTGAAATAACATTCCGAACAGGATGGAAATATTTTGGTTTCAATGCTTCTTATATGGTTACCAAGCTATTTGAAGCCGGAAAAGGACCTCAAATGTATCCGCTCAATCTTGGCATTAGTATCTCATTATATTAAAAAAATATGAAATTCATTGTTTTAGGAGCTAACGGACAATTAGGAAGCGAATTAAAAGAAAAAGCTCAACACTATTCCGAACATCATTTTTTATTTAGCGACATTGAAGAGGTAGATATAACCAAGTCTTCCGATATAGAGGAATACATTCAAAACAATCCTTGCGATGTAGTCATTAATGCAGCTGCTTATACTGCCGTAGACAAAGCCGAAACGGAAAAAGAAAAAGCCTTGGCTATCAATGTAAGTGCGGTAAATAACTTGGCATTGCTATCAAAGAAATACCGTTTTTTTCTTATTCATATTTCTACCGATTACGTTTTCGACGGCAAGGCTTATCTACCTTACAAGGAAAATGACACTACACATCCCCTCTCGGTATACGGAGAGACCAAACTACAAGGTGAGTCAGCTTTGCAAAATACTTTGACACGAGGTGCTATCGTTCGAACATCATGGTTGTATTCTTCTTATGGAAATAACTTTCTAAAAACCATAATGCGTTTAAGCAAAGAGCGTTCGCTCATAAACGTAGTGTTCGACCAAATAGGAACACCCACCTATGCAGCCGATTTAGCCGAAGCAGTTCTAACAATAGGAATACAAAATCATTTGGTAAAAAATTTAGAAATTTATCATTATTCCAACGAAGGAGTGGCTTCGTGGTACGATTTTGCCCACGAAATACTACGACTTACTCAATCTCAAACTACGATTATTCCTATAGAAAGCAAAGACTTCCCTACGCCGGCTAAACGTCCGTTTTATAGCGTTTTAAATAAAAGTAAAATAAAAAAAGATTTCAACATCACTATTCCTCATTGGAAGGAAAGTCTCATTCTATGTTTAAACAAACTGACAACCAAAGATTAAACGGATTTACAAGTGTAATTTCAACAAAAGCGACCAAACAATGAAATATTTTTTGTAAATTTGTCTTTTTAAAAAAGAAAACAATTTCATTTATTAATCAATTAAATACATACACATGAAGAAAATTTTTCTAATCGCATCGGCTTGTCTTTTTATTTTTTCACAAAACAAGCTCAATGCATGTACTAACTTTATTGTAACCAAAGGAGCAAGTAAAGACGGCTCTACCTTCATTTCTTATGCTGCCGATTCTCACACTTTATACGGAGAATTGTACCATTGGAAAGCAGGCACCCACCCTGCCGGCACTATGTTGGATATTTACGAATGGGACAGCGGAAGAAAATTGGGACAAATCAAACAAGCGAGTGTAACTTATAACGTAGTAGGAAACATCAACGAACACCAAGTAGCCATTTCGGAAACTACCTACGGCGGATTGGATTATTTAAAAGACAAACGCGGTATTATCGACTACGGCAGTTTGATTTACATCACACTTCAAAGAGCAAAAACGGCACGTGAAGCCATTAAAATCATGAGCGAATTAGTAGCTGAATACGGCTATTGCAGCGGTGGTGAATCTTTTTCCATTTCTGACGCTAACGAAGCGTGGATATTGGAAATGATAGGAAAAGGCAAACCTATCCTTGATAAAAAAGGTGCCGTCGACAACAAAGCATGGACTTTGAGTTCCGTATGGGTTGCTTTACGTGTTCCCGACGGTTATGTATCGGGACATGCCAACCAAGCACGTATCACCACTTTTCCATTAGCCAATGGAAAAACATCCATTACGACAAAAGACATTGCTAAAATATTTAATCCCAACGTAGAAGTAGTCTATACTCCCGATGTTATTTCCTATGCCAAAGCCATTGGTTTATACGATGGAAAAGATGCCGATTTTAGCTTTTCCGACATCTATGCTCCTGTTGATTTTGGCGGAGCTCGCTTTTGCGAATCAAGAGTATGGTCGGGATTTATGAAAATAAACCCTGACGAAATGGCAAAATACGAAGATTATGCACGCGGCGATAATTTGAAAAACCGCATGCCTCTATGGATTAAACCTAATCGTAAATTAGATGTAAAAGATGTTTTTGCTATGATGCGCGACCATTTTCAAGGAACATCAATGGATATGACCAAAGACGTAGGTGCAGGTCCTTTTACCTGTCCTTATCGCTGGCGACCGATGACATGGGATTATCAAGGTGTTAATTACATTCACGAACGTGCCATTTCAACACAACAAACAGGATTTTCGTTTATTGCTCAATGCCGTGGAAAATATCCCGCACCTATCGGCGGTATTTTATGGTTTGGCGTAGACGACAGCTACACAAGTGTATATATGCCTATGTTTTGTGGTATTACTAAAATACCGCATTATGTAAGCGTTGGAAATGGAAACATGATGACTTACTCGCCTACAGCTGCTTTCTGGTTGTTTAATCAAGTGTCCAACTTTGCTTATACACGCTATAAAGATATGATACTTGATATTTTACCCGTACAAGAAGAATTGGAAAATAATTTTATCCAATTAGTAGAACAACAATCCGAGAAGTTTGCAAAAGAATACAATGCCAACAAAGAAGCCGGCATAAATGCAATTAACAACTTCTCCGGTACTGCCGCAGCCACTACCTTCACTCGTTGGAAAGATTTATACCATTTCTTACTCGTAAAATACATTGACGGAAACATTAAAAAAGAAGAAAACGGTAAGTTCTTAAACAACGGCAATAACGATGTTATTCCCGCTTCTCCCCATCATCCTCGCTATCCCGATTGGTATTACAAACTCATTATTGACGATGCAGGAGAAAATATAAGAGCGAAATAAAGATAACTATTATAAAAAAACAAAAAACGATTTGGTAATTTCCAAGTCGTTTTTTTTATTGATAAAACTAAAAAATCAAACCAAGCGAAAGGGTAAACATATCGCGGTAATGAGCCGAAGTAGGCATTAGATGGAAAAAACTTTTGCGATAGCCTACATCAAAAGTAAAAGAATACACATCCAATCCTAATGACACAATAGCATCTAAATTATGCTGTTGAAAGTCCTTTCTTTTGATTCCTATATCATTTTTCGACAAACGCACCAAAACTCTGTATTGCAATCCCGCATTTGCCCGAAACGACAGTTTTTTAGTCTCTACAATATGAAAACCGGCTTCAATAGGAAGTGCCAAATAACCCAACTCTATATGTTGAACGGAACTAAGCGTATCTTTCCATATAAGCTGACATTTATTAATGTGATAATCAAGTCCTGCTTGACCAAAAAAACGCTCTCCTACCCTAAGTTGCAAACCGACATTGTAGTTCAATGTTCTTTTGTATGCTAAAGAAGTCGTAAAGTCTTTTTTATTGGTCGGCACATCAAAGCCGAAGCGTACGCCCCATTGCAGAATATCTTTTGCCGACACAATATGAAACATAAACAACAGCCATGTTGTTAGTAAAAAACATTTGATTTTCATACGTTTATAATTTTTAATTTGAAGGTCAAGGCGTTAATTTACGTTCTACAAAAGATTTAAGAAAAGAAGCAGTTCCTTCTATTCCTAAAAACGACGAGTCGATGCAAAGATGATAGGAAGCAGAAGCACCCCATGTTTTATTGGTATAATAATTATAATAATGGGCTCTTTTTTTATCTACCTTACTGAGTATATGAATTGCTTTTTGCTCAGTTACGCCTTCTTGTTTCATCATATGTTCCACTCTTTTATCGAAAGGTGCATGAATAAAAAAGTGAAAACAATTCGGACGGTCTCTTAATATATAATCGGCTGTACGACCGATGATGACACAAGATTCCCTCGTCGCTATTTCTCGTATAACATTTGCTTGCAGTTCATAAAGTTCGTCTCTACTCATCAGCGACTTATCATACATATTGACAGGGTTATACACCAAAGCACGCAGCAATTTATTAGAGGGTTTTTCGTCCGCTTTTTCAAACAGTCGACTATCGATTCCCGTTTCTTTTGCTGCCAATTCCAACAAAGATTTATCATAATATTTTATTTGAAACAATGCGGCAAGTTGCTTGCCTATTTCTAAGCCGTTAGCACCGCTTTGCCGACCAATGGTTATAACGATTTTTCCTTCAGCATTTGTCATCATTATATTTCTTTTTTAAATTTATTCAATTGTCGTGATATTAAAATAACAGCCACAATAGTAGCCAGAAAATCGGATATAGGTATGCTCATCCACACACCATTGAGTTCCCAAAAATAAGGGATAATAAAAAGCAAAGGAAGTAAAAATAACATTTGACGCGAAAGGGATAGGAAAATAGCTTCTTTAGCTTTACCTATCGACTGAAAGAATTGACCTACTACGATTTGAAATCCTACTATAGGAAATAAAGCTACCGATATTTGTAAACCTATCTTTGACAAACGCATCAATTCCATGTCGGAAGTAAAAAGAGACACCATCGCCGTTGGAAACAATTCGCCCAAAATAAAACCTGTGGTAGTCAATAGAGTAGCTATCAACACGGTGAAACGAAAAGCCTTGATGGCTCTATCGTATTGTTTTGCCCCGTAATTGTAGCCCACAATGGGTTGCATTCCTTGCGTTAAACCTAAAACTATCATAAGAAACAAGGTTGATAAACGATTGACAATACCGTAAGCACCGACAGCCATATCGCCACCATAAAACAATAGTTTACGATTCACAACAATAACAATAACAGAAGCACAGGCATTGACCAAAAATGGTGCAATACCTATGGAAATAATCCCGGAAACAATGTCTTTTTTTAAGACGAAAATATTCGGTTTGAAATGAATAAAATTATTTTTATTGAAAAAATGAAACAACTCATACACAAAAGCCGATAGTTGTGCCAGCAGAGTGGCTAAAGCTGCCCCCTTGATACCCCATTGAAAATAAAAAATAAAAACAGGTGCCAATATAATATTTACAAACACTGATATTAAGATAGTTATCATTGCTTTTCGAGGATAACCCGACGAACGTATCAAGCCGTTCAATCCAAAATACAAGTGAGTGATAATATTTCCATACAATAGTATTTTCATAAAGTCGCGAGCATAAGGTAAAGTTGCCTCGCTTGCTCCAAAAAAATACAAAATGGGATCTAAAAAAATAAGACATACCAAAGAAAACAAAAAACCGGTAATAACATTCAGCAACACTAAATTACCAAGTATTTTTTCGGCACTTTGATAGTCTTTTGCACCTAAACGTACCGACATCATCGCGGCGGCTCCTACCCCTACCAACGAACCAAAAGCTGCACCTAAATTCATAAAAGGAAAAGTAATGGACAAACCGGCAAGTGCCATAGCCCCCACACCATGACCTATAAAAATACTATCAATAATGCTGTAAAGAGAAGTGGCTATCATAGCAATTATGGAAGGAATAGAATACTGCCAAAGCAGTTTCTTAATATTACCATAACCTAATACCAACGGATTTTGACTATCAGACATACCTTATTTTTCCCTCTTTTCAAAAAAAAAGGCAAAATTACGTATTTTTTTAATACGGAATAAAGCGAAAAATAACTTTTTATTATTCGTTCTTTTGTCTTATCAACTATTTTCCATTAGTAAGGATTAAAACACTAAAATCCGAAATTTTCGTCGTGTTCTAAAATAATTTAGCACTTAAAATCAAAGAAAATAAAAATATTTTTAGAAAACAGCATTTTTTATTGATTTTTTCAATAACTTTGCTCAAAAGTTTAATCAAAAAATTCATGACTTATCTTATCTCTTTACTCTCTGAGTATTTGTTACCCAACTTCCTTCTTGCGAAAGAATACGAAGGAAAGTACGACAGGCATATATTTATTACCACCCGAAGAATGGGCAAAGAAAATATGACATCACGCTATTGCTACGCCTTAGGTGTTGACAAGAAAAAAGTAAGGATTGTTGTACTTTCGGAAGAAGATTTGCCCGCTGCACGACAAAAGCTGCAAAAAGAGAATTTTAGCCGAAAAAACAAGTATTTTGTCAACCTAACGGGCGGTACAAAAATAATGTCTATCGCTGTGTTTCAGCATTTTTACAAATACCAAGCCGATTACTTTTATGTGCCTATCGGTATGAATAAAATAGAAAATGTGCGTACAGGCAAAAATTTACCGCTGAACTATCGAGTAAATATTGTAGAATATTTATCCCTTTACGGACTGTATATCAAAACAAGTGAAACGCGTTACTTAGACGATGACAGCCAAGGCGAAGAGTTCGAGAAATATGTCTTTAATCGAATAAAATACGAGAAGCGACTAAGTCCGGAAAGAATGCAAATAGCACGTGGCGTAAAAATATTTCGAAACAAAAATGAAAAGCTAAACGACAACGAAATTGATGTAATGTGGACGGAAGACAACCAACTCTACGTGGCGGAATGCAAGGTATCGCTATTTAAACCCAAAGCATTGGGAAGCAACAAACGTCCGATAAGTAACCCACCGGAATACTTGGAAGAAATTATGTACAAATTATCGGCAATCTCCAAAGATTTCGGATTACGGGTAAATCCGTATATTTTTATCAAATTAGGACTACCTCCCAAACATTTTAACGAGGATAGAAAAAAAGCAGTGGAAAAAAGAATGAAAATTCTAGGAATAAAAGGAATTATTAGTGAACAAGAATTGAGACAGCAGGATTTTAAAATATAGTATGGTAAGAAAAACGTTTGTATCATTTTTAGGCATAAAGAATTGTTTGTGATTTATTGAGATAAAAAAAGCACAATAGAAAACGACAAACAAACGTTACAAATTTAAATTTTACATATATTGTATTTTTGTTTTTATAAATTAAATGTTAGCAGCATATTATGACCAAAAAAATTTATTTTTTAATAATTCCTATATTTCTCTTGATTTTCAGTTGTAAAACTGAAAGAAATACTTCGTGTGATCAAAGGTTCGATATAAAAAACAGTATTGATTTCTCTTTGGACTCCGGATATATTACCAAAAAAGCCGGATTACCACTTCTCCTTTTTTACGGAATTACCGATACGACTAATTCATCTTGGAATTGGATCAAAGATTCTGACACCATTGCAAAATACTACAGAGATCAGCAGACCGGACATTACTTTATTTGTTCATTTGACTGTTCTAATATGTTTGGTTTTAGAACACATATCATTTTTGAATTGAATCAGAATGGAAAACTAATTAAAAATGAACGATTTTTTCATGGTAATTATCCCTGTTGTTGGAAAAACCATTATAACGGATTTAATAGATATGGCACTTTTTATGGCATAAATATATGCGGTACAGGTTCCGGATATTGTGCAAAGCATCTGTTTCTTTTTAAAAATCTGATTCCGCAAGATTCTCAAAAACTAATTCCTATTGAATATTGGTCATATTCCGGCGAAGAAGAAGCTGAAAGTTTAAGTTCATTGATGAAAATAGAAAACAATGAAATATTGATGCATTACAAATTAGAGATTGGACTGTTGGACGACAGTTTAAATTTTAACATTAATGAAACCAGGGAATTTGATGCAAAATTCAAATTGAATGATGGCATTTGGGAACCGGAAGACTCAACACTATTCGAAAGTTTAGATATATGGTTTTAAAAAATGAATCCAATGTAATTAATGGGAAAAATTTAAAATTTGCGATAACAAAAAATGAAATTAAAAGAATAAAGTAACATACTTATGAAAACACTGTTAAACATATTATTTTCGATTTTATTGCTGACTTTACTCAGCTGTAATAATGGCGAACAATCAAAACACAATCCTGTTAAAGACCCTACTGCAATTGAAGAGGAGAATGCAGGAATTACAATTAACTACGACAGCACCAAAGTTATTAAAACTGCTTATGTAACAGATAGAAAAGGAGTTGATATAAAACAACAAGCCAATAAAAATTCCAAGACATTAGGAACCTATGGATACGGAACAAAGTTAGAGGTAATCGAAGAAACTGAAGATTGGTTTGGTGTCCGTGATAGAATTACAAGAGAGTTTTATAGAGATGGCTACAAAATAGAAAGTACTACTTGGGAAAAGGTGTATGTAGCAAAAAATAAAACTGGTTCTATTGAAGAAATAAAATTAATACCCTCCGACCTCAATATTATTTCTTCTTTGACAATAAATCAAAAAACGGAATATTTTGAAACAGATAAAAAGCTGACAAAATATCTCACTTTAGAGCTTATAGACAAATCGCTTTTTGACAATCAAAAAAATAGTGCTGTCTGTTTTTTATTAACGGATACAATCGTTAAGAAAAAAAGAAATGGCATTCTTGAATTGAAATGCAAAAACAAAACTGTAAAGTACGTTGACAAGCCTGATGCAGAAGTTGATGTGCAAGTATTCAATTATGTCGGGCAAATTGAATTTTTAAATAAATACCTAATCAGTGGGGCATATTGGGAAAGTGGAGATTATAAATTTATTGACAAAACAAGCGGAGAAGAAACGAATACTTTTGTAGATTACCCTTATATTTCACCCGATAAAAAGAGTATTATTTGCATTAACACAAATCATTTTAATTTCACGGCAGACTTAGAGTTCTACACCATTTCCGGAAATGAGATAAAACAGATTATGAGTGCAAGTTTTAAAAATTGGATGCCAACTTTAAGTAATGGTAAAATGTTTTGGAGTTCTGACGGATACTTATATCTGACAGTGAACCATGTCAATTCTTTTTGGAAAACTGACGGTAACTTAAACGACAAATGCCAACACATAAGAATAAAAATACTATAACCAACATCGTAAAACATTGCCATTTGACAATACAACCCCATTTATAAATTCATATTAGGACACAATACCCAAAATCCAAAATCAGTAATCCGATTTATTAAAAAAAGCACAACCTCACTGACCATCTTCCAATAGAATAAGGATTAAGACCAAGTAAAATAATTTTCAAAAATGAGTTGTATTTAAAAAATATTTTATACTTTTGTAACCTCCGTAACAGTAACGGCGGTAACTAAAAATTTATAAATGTAAGAACAAACCGCTCAAGCGAGTACGCATTGATGATAGAGGTACGCACTTGAATTTTACAGCAGAAGTAGCAAGGAAACAGCACGCACCCACTCCCCTTTTTTAACTAAGAATATCATTCCAAATTCTAAATTCTAAATTCTAAATTCTAAATTTATAATACCGCTTCTCACAAACGAAAAATGAACAGAGGAAAATTTAATTTTTATTTGTTTTTAGCTTTTAACTTACTCTTTCTTTTTTCTTCTCTTTCCTTATAACGTTCTTGTGCTTTTTTTATATTTTCGTCGTCAAAGCTAATTTTTCCAAGTTTGGGTATCAGATTACTTATATTATTGGCTCTGTTAGAGATATACAATGTCGGTTTGGCGGGATTCCTTTTGCGCGGATTGGGATAGCAAGCAGTAATGAGACAGGCTTGCCGTCGGCTTAAGTCTTTAGCCGAGACATGAAAATAATGATTGGCGGCAGCTTCACTACCATAAATTCCATTTCCCATTTCAATAACGTTTAAATACACTTCCATTATCCGCTCTTTATCCCAAAAAGTCTCTATCAGAAATGTAAAATAAACCTCTAAACCTTTTCTCACCCACGACCTTTCAGACCATAGGAAAACATTTTTAGCCGTCTGCTGTGAAATGGTGCTTGCTCCGCGTTTGCGTTTTCCTTTTTTACTTTCATCCATTGCTTTTTGAATAGCACCATAGTCAAAACCTTTGTGTCCTAAAAAGTTATTGTCTTCGGAAGCAATGGCAGCCGCCACCATGTGGGAAGAAATATCCTCTAAATCAACCCATTTTTTCTGAATGTTCTCGCCATCGTTAACCTTTCGTATAATCATCAAAGGCGTTATGGGCGGATTGACCCATTTATAAAGCACGGTAAGCAATATACTCAATCCGAAAAATGCTAGGATTATATATAATAAGAATTTTTTCAGCTTGGAAAACAATCCTTTCGATTTCTTCTTTGATTTCTTTTTCTTTCTTGCGAGCTTAGCCATTGTTTTATTTATTAAAGCGTGCAAAAGTAAGAAAAATATTTTTTCAAAAAACAAAAATTTCTTTTTATTCCGAAAGATTTCTAAAAGTAATCGAAATACGTTTTTTTATTTACTAAAAATATGTACTTTTGTATTTTATATAAGTTTTAGTCGAATGCAACAATTTGTACCGCTATCAATTAAAAGAGAATACATTGAGTTTGAGAAAATCTATCAAGAAACTTTAGCGAACGACTTGTTCTATCTTAACAATCTATTGAGCCATCTCAACAAAGGAAAAGGCAAGCAAATTCGCCCGATTTTAACGCTATTAGCGGCAAACATGCACGGCAAGATCGAACATAAGACTTATTTAATAGCCTCTTTAGTAGAACTATTGCATGTATCATCACTCATCCACGACGATGTGGTCGACAACGCCTCTTTGCGAAGAAACAAACGCACCATCAACTCGATGTGGGACAATAAAACTGCCGTTTTATTAGGAGATTATCTATTGGCTAAGTGCATGAAAATCATCCAACAAACCGAAGATTCGACCGTATCGAATCACATCAGCGATTTGGTTCAAAAAATGACCGAAGGCGAAATCGTTCAACTGTCAAAAATCAACTGCTACGATATGAGCGAAAGCGAATACTATGACATTATCGAAGCAAAAACAGCACTTTTATTCGGTTTTTCGCTGTATTTGGGGGCTTACTCTGTCGGTGCCGACGAAACGCATGCACTTCAATTGAAAGAAGCCGGCATTGCCATAGGTATGGCTTTCCAAATAAAAGACGATTTAAAAGATTACAACCTGCAACTCAAAGAAAAAGATTTTGCAAAAGACATCAAAGAACACATTATTACACTTCCGCTCATTCATGTTTTGAAAAAAATGAATGCCGAAGACAGCAACGCACTTATTCACTTATACAAAAACCACAATAACAACGAACAAGCAATTATCGACATTATAAAAATCATAGAAAAAGAAGGAGGAATTGCTTATGCGCATAGCATTATACGGTCGAAAATAGACAAGGCTCAACAGCTAATCAGCCGACAGCCGGCATCTATCTACACCGATAGCCTTCTCGAATTATTACAACAAATAGTCCGATAATGGTACGATTTATAGTAAAACGCATAGGATACGGCTTATTGGTCATGTGGGGAGTTTTCACCGTCGTATTTATTCTATTTGCCGTCTTACCGGTCGATTCAGCCATTATGACCTTGGGACAACGCTCCGACATTAGCACCGAAGAAGCCGTTAAGAAAGATTTAGGACTGCATTTGCCCTTGGGCATTCGTTATATTAATTTCTGCAACGACTTCTCGCCTATCTCTTTCCATAATGCCATCAACGAAGAAAGTAATTTTTATTTAGACAAAGATAAATACCATGCAACAACCTTGTTTCATTTTGGAAAAGAAAGTGTCTGTGTTGCCAAAACACCTTATTTAGGACGTTCTTATCAAAGCAAACGTCCTGTCTTAGAGATGCTCAACGAGGCATTTCCTAAGACTGCTTTATTGGCACTCATCTCCATCTTTATCGCCATCGCCATCGGCATCGGCATCGGTATATTGTGTGCCGTTTGGAAAGATACTTGGTTCGATAAATTAGCTGTCACTTTTTCGGTCATGGGCATGGCATTGCCTTCATTTTTTGCTGCCATTTTATTTGCATGGGTGTTTGCTTTTCTTTTAGCCGATTATACAGACTTAAACATGTTTGGCAACCTCTACACCGTCAGTAACTTCGGCGAAGGGGAATATTTGGATTTAAAAAACCTAATTCTACCCGCTGTTACTTTGGGCATACGTCCGGCAGCTACGGTTATACAGCTGATGCGTAATTCGGTATTGGAAGTCATGTCGCAAAACTATGTGAAAACCGCTTTTGCCAAAGGACTGAGCTTCTTTCATGTCGTACGCAAACACGTGGTCAAAAATGCACTTAACCCTGTTGTTACCGCTATTTCGGGCTGGTTGGCAGGCATGATGGCAGGTGCCGTCTATGTTGAATATATCTTCGACTATAAAGGCGTAGGCGTTATGATAGTGAATGGATTAGAAAAATACGACTTCCCTGTCGTCATGGGCAGCCTGCTCTATATATCCATTATTCTGATAACAATCAATATAATTGTCGATATTATTTATAGCTATTTAGACCCCAAAGCAAAAATACAGTAGGGAGGGGAAAACAACTTCAAGCCCTCCAATTTCAATTATTTGAACCATTTCAAGACATTTAAAAAAAGTAGTCTTACTTTTTTAAATGCAATTATTTTTTTAAAATTCACTTCTATTGACTATGAATTCAAAATAAAATACTATTTTTGCAAAAAATATATCTACTATTAAAAGATATTAAACAGGCTGACATTAAAGGTCATACTAAAAAAAGAAAGAAAAATAATCAATAGCTGTGTTAAATAATAAAAAAAGAGGATTATGAAAAATTTAAATGAAGGTGCCGTCGCTTTTAGAAAGAAAGATTTCGACAAACATAAAGATTTATTTGGAAACTTAAGTAGTTCTCAAAAACCTCACACCATTTTTATTGGATGCTCGGATTCTCGTTTAGTGCCATCGCTTATTACTTCTACTATTCCGGGCGAGTTATTTATAATACGTAGCGTTGCCAACATCATCCCGCCTTACAAAAAAGGCTCAAGCTACCCGGCTATCAGTGCGGCGATAGAATATGCCGTCTTAGCCTTAGGAGTTGAAAATATTATTGTTTGCGGACATTCGAATTGCGGAGGCTGTGCAGCTTTGTATAAAAGTGAAGAAGAGTTACAGAATTTACCCCATACCAACCTTTGGCTCGAATTATCGCGTCCGGTAAAAAATAAGGTAACGCAAATGATTCCCAACGCCACACAAGCCGAACGAGAGTGGATGACTGAACAAATGAACATCGTACAACAAATCAGCCATTTATTTACTTATCCGTATATACTTGAGCGTTATAACAATGATACATTAAAAATCTTCGGATGGTATTATATCATTGAAACAGGCGAAATTTATAACTACGACGTTGATAAAGGTTATTTTGAATTGATTAATGGATAGCATTGCTATAATTTAATAAAAGATTGAAACATTAAATACAAACTACTAATATAAGTTATAAGCAATAGCAGATTCAGTGCAAAATTTAGACTTTGTAACCAAAAAAACAGTAGTGATATGCCGACAAAAAAACAAGAACAATCAAAGTTTACATAGAAATTCTGCATATAGTAAAGAAAAATAAGAAAAAATAGTAGAAAAAAATAAATGTGTAATAATTTAAATCAATCTGATAGACAATATTATGTCAATAAGAACAACTTTTTCGACTTGATATAAATAAAAACATTATATATTATACTACTAAATATCAAACACATATAAACTAAACTATTTTTTTTCGAAAAATATATAAATTCTCAAATAATATATAAAAAAAAACTATTTTTGTAGCGTAATACTATTAAAAATAAAATTTAGAAATACCATTAAAAAAAACGTATAACATTAAAAACACAAAAAAATGAAAACAGTAAAAAATCTTTTCATATTGGTTGCTTTCGCAATTTCAATTACAGCTAATGCACAAAAAGTAGCATTACATTCTAACGGAACAATACAGCATTTTAATGGTGCAAACGCCTTTATTAATGCGTATAACGCAAGTGTTTCTGGCGACACCATTTATCTGCCGGGAGGCTCTTTTAATCCACCTGTCGAATTTAATAAAACTCTTAGTATTATAGGCGCAGGGCACTATGTAGATTCAAGTCTTGTAACCGGAAAAACCTTTATCAGCGGGAACATTGTTCTAAAGGACAGTGCCGACAATTGTCTATTCGAAGGCGTTCACATAACAGGCACATTTTCTACTGCAAACAATGAAGCCGTAGATTATTTAACTGTAAAATCTTCTTCGATTGATGGCAATATAGTTTTTCAGGGAAATTTATCAAATCCTTCAAAAAATGCGAGTTTTATTAGATGTGTTGTGAGACATTGCAACTTGGAAAATGCACAAAATGCTTATTTTGCCAATTCTATAATTTCAAACAGTTTTATAAATAACTCATCCGGCAACTTGTTTGAGAATAATATTATAATGTTTAGTAGTTATTGGGATGGTTATTTATTCCGTAACGGAGTTAATAATATTATTAAAAACAATGTGATAAAAACAGTATCCACTTATCTCGGTAACATAAGCAACGGAAACGGAAACACTTATTACAACAATCTTTTTACATGTTCTAGTTCTTATCCTGAATTGGGAGCTAATCCGGTTGTTTCGGGCAATTATTTTGGTGTGCATTCGGATAGTATTTTTGTAAACCAAACAGGTGTAATCTTTGACTATTCGCATAATTATCATTTGAAACAACCTCAGGTTTGGATAGGTACCGACAATACGAAAATAGGTATTTACAGTGGCGTATTCCCTTATAAAGAAGGAGCTATCCCATCTAATCCGCATTTTCAAGAAGAAAACATTGCACCCACGGCAACAGGCGGGCAACTGAATGTGAAAGTTAAAGCGGCAGCACAAGATAATTAGTTAACTATAAAAAAGAACGATTATGAAACTGAAATTATTAATTGCTTTCACATTGCTTGCGAGCATAGTTTCAGCACAAAACAAATTGGTTTCTTACGAGTATTGGTTTAACAACGATTATACTAATGTGCAAAAAGTCGCTATTTCTCCAACGCAGACACATGTGCTGAACACTAATTTTGACATTTCGGCTTTGCCAAACAATGTAAACGTATTGAATATTCGTTACAAAGACGGAAACGGAAAGTACAGTAGCACTTTGAGCAAATTGTTTGTGAAACTACCCAATGCCATCAATGCAGACTCCAATAACTTAGTTTCGTATGAGTATTGGTTTAACAACGATTATGCCAACGCACAAACCATTACCATTTCCTCAACGCAAACACATGTATTGGACACCAATCTTAATATTTCGGCTTTGCCAAACAATGTAAACATATTGAATATTCGTTACAAAGACGAAAACGGAAAGTACAGCAGCACTTTGAGCAAATTGTTTGTGAAACTACCCTATGCCATCAATGCGGACTCCAATAACTTGGTTTCGTATGAGTATTGGTTTAACAACGATTATACCAACGCACAAACCGTTACTATTCCCCCAACACAAACACACGTATTGGACACCAATCTTGATATTTCGGCTTTGCCAAACAATGTAAACATATTGAATATTCGTTGTAAAGACGAAAACGGAAAGTACAGCAGCACTTTGAGCAAATTGTTTGTGAAACTACCCTATGCCATCAATGCGGACTCCAATAACTTGGTTTCGTATGAGTATTGGTTTAACAACGATTATACCAACGCACAAACCGTTACTATTCCCCCAACACAAACACACGTATTGGACACCAATCTTGATATTTCGGCTTTGCCAAACAATGTAAACATATTGAATATTCGTTGTAAAGACGAAAACGGAAAGTACAGCAGCACTTTGAGTAAATTGTTTGTGAAACTACCCTATGCACAGACTATTGATAATAAGTTAACAGATTACATATATTGGTTTGATAATGATTTTGTAAATGCTACAATTGTAACTTTACAACAAAACGTACAAACTTACAATTGGGTTGAATTATTGACCTTACCAAGTAATATGGGAGGAGGAAATCATGAGATAAATATCCGTTTTAAAGATAGTTTGGATATATGGAGTGTTCCTTTTGCGAAAACATTTTTTAAAGAATATGAGCCAAGAGCAGAGTTTTACGGTATGGAAAGTGAATTGTGTTTAGGTACAATCTTAGGAATCACACCTAATGCAATAGATGCTGATAGTATTTATTGGAATTTTGGAGACGGAACAGAAATTGAGGGGAAAACTGCTACGAGTTTTATTCAACATTTTTATGACTCAGCCGGAACTTATACGATTACAGCAACAATGAAGCATGTAGCAAGTGGCGTTTCTAAAGACACAACTTTTGTAACTACTGTTCATCCTTCTTATGGCACTTTTGAAATAACTGAAAATTATATTGCAGAAAACTTTGAAACAATTGCTATAGGTAGCTTGCCTGACGGTTGGACATTGAAATACGATGGGACTGGTGCTGCTAATCAAAAAGTGGTGGATTCACCGGTTAAGAATGGAGCAAAAGCTTTGCAACTAGAAGGTGCCGGAAGTTGGTCAGCTACATTATACACGGTTCCAGATTCGTTTCCAGAGATTTTCACTTTGGAAGCATGGATGCAAGCTGAAAAAATATTGGGAGGAATTACAGGAGGGTTATCTATAACCAATCATATAGCTGGATCCTGGGGAACTTATTTGGTTAGTGTAGCTTTTAACAATGGAAATATTATATATGATAATACAATGAGCTCGACTTATGTTTTACAACCCTACGTCATAAATCAATGGTATCACATTAAAATGATTAATGACTTTGGAAATATGACCTGTAAAATGTTTATTGATGGTCAGCAAATGTCTTATAATGATGGTTCAGGAAATATTATTTTTGATTTCCCTATTAGCAATGCTGCTACTCCTCGTGATATAACTTTGTTTGCAGGTAATGCATCTACGGTGAAAATATATTTTGATGATGTAAAAATGTATGCTAATGATACTATCAGCAATTTTCTTGAAGTTGATTTATCGGTTTGTGAATCAGAATTACCCTATAGCTTTGGAACACAAAGTTTGACAACCGATGGTACTTACACCGAAACTTTCCAAACAATTCATGGCTGCGATAGTACAGTAACTATGAATTTTAGTGTGTTGCCTATGAGTTATGGGACAGATGTGCAAACGGCTTGTAAATCTTTCAAATGGATAGATGGAAATACTTATACCGCTTCTAATAATACCGCAACTTACACACTTATAGGTCAAGCAGCCAATGGCTGTGATAGTATTGCAACCTTGAATTTAACAATCAACACTGTTAATGTTTCTGTAACTCAAAATGATATCGTACTCTCTGCAAATGCGACAGGTGCAAAATACCAATGGTTAGATTGTAACAATGAATATGCTATGATCAGTGGAAAAACAAGTCGGTCGTTTACCGCAACTCAAAATGGAAGCTATGCCGTTGAAGTAACTCAAAATAACTGCATAGATACTTCGACTTGTTATGCTGTAACAACTGTTGGAATTGTAGAAAACACTTTTGAGAACAACATAAACGTTTATCCAAATCCAACCGATGGTCATGTTACAATTGATATGGGTAAATCCCTCTCTGAAGTTACTGTCAGTATAACGGATGTAAGCGGAAAATTGCTAAAACAATCAACTTATAAGAATACTCAAATGCTTGAACTGAACTTGAATGTACAGACGGGTATTTATTTAATAACAATTAATTCCGAAAACAAAAGAGCAACTATAAGATTGGTGAAAAACCGCAATTAATGCAATAAACAACCCTATTATAGCGATATTAAAAGTATACCCAAAGAATATACCTTAATAACAGAAAAATCATGACAATTAATGATTTACAGAATTTACACGACAAAAAAGAATGGGATTTTATTTTAAAAGAGACCAAAAAAGGTTATAAAGAAAACCGTATTAAACGTGAAATTTTATTTACTTTACAATTAGAATTATCTAAACCAAAACCAAATATGGATTTTTATAAGGAAATGAAGGAAAAATATTTGAGTTTAAAAGATTAATTTTATAAAAATGAAAACACATCTATTGACAATTTTTATTGCGGCTTGGGGACTTTTAGTCTCAGGACAAAACTTGCCGACCATAAAGCCGAAAATTCATGCACCTAATAACTACACAAAAGCAGAGCAAGCAATTTGGCAAAAAACACTTGACTTATATGAAAAAACCAGTTCGGGAGAGATTGATTACGAAGAACTTCCTGAACAAGACAAAAAAAGAATTGACTCTTTAGAAGAGGGTTATGGACCAATAACAGACGGAACCGGTTGTAGTTGGTATTGTGCCGGCGGACCTTACAAAATAACTGCATCGTCCCACCTTAAAGAACAAGGAAAAATAAACTATTTACCGGATAACATACACGACTTTAACTTATTTACAGCTTGGGTTCCGGAAAACAAAAACGGTTCATCCATAGGTATGAAAATAAATTTTCACTTTAAACCATTTACCCCAAGAGTTAACGAAATTTTTATCTGGAACGGTTATATAAAAAATAAAGACTTATGGGAAGCCAACTCAAGAGTGGCAAAATTCAAACTAATTATAAACGGAAAGCCCAAAGCCATTCTTGAACTAAAGGACATAACTAACACACAATCATTTAAAATCGCCCCCATTCAATCAACCGACAGCACCAAAGATCTTATTTTAACATTAGAAATTATTGAAGTCTATAAAGGAACAAAGTACAATGATGTAGTAGTGAGCGAAATTAACTTTGACGGATTAGATGTGCATTGTTTTGGGGCAGGAACAGAAATCGTTTTAGCTGATAACTCAACAAAAAAAATAGAAGAAATAACAAACGCAGATTGGATTCTAAGCTACAATTATCTAACAGGTGATTTGGAAAAAGTTAAAGTCTCGCAACTGATTACGGCAAGACACACCAATCTTTTAAAACTTCACTTTGCTGACAGAGAAATCATTGTTACAGACGACCATCCATTTTGGACGAAAGAACAAAAATGGGCATCTGTAAACCCGACAAAATCAAATTATAATTATGAACAAGAATCCGAAGTAGTTCAATTAAAAGTCGGCAACAAAATTTTTATCCCGACAGAAAATAAGTTTATTGACCTGATTGCCATTGAGAAAATTGAAGAAGAACAATTGACATATACTATCGAATTGACAACAAATGACAATTTTATAGCAAACGGACTTTTAGTAAAAACAGAAAGACCGAAATAGATAAATTAAACGACAAAAAAAGAGAGCTAACAATAACCACAAAAAAAATGGTAATTCAGTGAAAACTGCTAATAATTATGGTTATTATTACGACAACACCGAAATAAACAACAATTTTATATAATAACAGAATGATAAAAATATTTGAATTTTTTATCAGACGGTAATAAAAAATTGTATATATTTGCAAAAAATTATACTTAATTAAATAAATAAAGTATTGTCTGTCGTTACAAAAAATTATTAGTGTCCGATAAAAATTAAAGATTCTTTTGTAATTATTTGGATTTCAATTTATTGCATTTAGTGTTATGATAAAGGGCTTACTACACTAAATAATGATGATTATCAACAAGTTAACTATATTTGTCGGACAGCAATGACAAAAAATACAATAATTATGAATACATGGAGAATAGGCTCAAAATGGGGAAATACTGATTTAAGTAGTATATTTAAAAAACACGATATTGCATTTGCTGGTTGAATCTACCATATGGCGATAACTGAAAATAAAATAAGAAATAAGATAAGAATGTTTTATATTTGTTTTTTTAATTACATGTTGTGCGTTAGTGTAAAAGATAATGACATAAAAAAGCTACAAGAATGAAAAATAGAAATTATTGGGTAGTATCCCCAAACGTAAAAAATAATGACGAAGAAAATGAGTGGAAAGAGTTTCTTTCAAAAAACCCTTATTCCTTTATTGGTTGGGGTGAAGACAACCAGTTTGGAAGCACTTTTATTAATAAAATAAAAAAGAATGATGTGATAATTAATGCTCAAAGAAAAAACTGGGAACCCCACGTTTTTGGAATAGGTATTGTTTCAAATGACAAATGCGAGTGGCAGGAAATTGAAAATACTCCAAGCGGAGCATATTGCAGACAACTCAATCCTTATTTAACTAAAAAAAGAGTTACAAAGTTAAATTTAGATTTCAATGGAACAGCATACTATGGCGACAACAAACAAATCCCTGCAATTTACCAGTTACACCCTTATAAAAATGAGAATGACAAAAGATTGGTAGAAATCATAGAAAAAGAATTGGAAATGGCAAAGAAAGAACAAGATATACAGAAGTTTGTAGACTTATTAAAAACAAACAAAAATATTATCCTAACAGGTGCTCCAGGAACAGGTAAAACTTATAAAACTACAGAAATTGCAGTTGCTTTAATTGACGGTTCAAATAAACTTCCAAGCAATAGAGTTGATTTAATGAAGCGTTACAAAGAATTGATAACCTTAGAACAAATTTCTTTTACAACATTTCATCAATCATTGGATTATGAAGAGTTTATTGAAGGATTAAAACCTGAAATAGATGAAGGTAGTGGTGAAATGACGTATCAAGTAAAAAACGGTATTTTTAAAAAAATATGTAATAAAGCAACTTCAAATCCAGAAAACTTACAATTAGAAAAATTTGTGGAAAGCTTTTTAGATAATGCAATAAAAAAAGCAACTGAATATGAAACAACACTCCATAAAATAAAATTTAAAATAATTGATTTTTCAGTTGATAAAATAAAAATTGAACATGGAACATTTAATAATCCAAATTGGAACACACCCAAAAATCCAATAGTGAAAATCAATTACTCTGATTTATTACAATTATTACAGCAACCTAAAAAAGTATTATCAAAAAAAGAAGTAGCAACCATTCTTAAAAGAAAATCTAACTCATCAGATAATTATTTAATTGCCATTAATGCTATTTTATATGACTCGGTACAACAACAAAGTACTACTTTTCAGAAAAATAACTCCGATGAACCTAAATATTACGATTTTATTAGGAAAGCATGGTCTGGTGAAAAATTAACAGATGAAAATATAAATTACCCTATTGATAAGATTGTTGAATTTATAAAAAACGAAATACTTATTATAAAAAACAAAAACAACAATAATCAACCTCACATTCTCATTATTGACGAAATAAATCGTGGCAATATCTCAAAAATATTTGGCGAACTGATAACGCTTTTAGAAAAGGATAAGCGTATTGGCGAGGAAAATGAAATTACGGTAACATTGCCATATTCACAAGAAACATTTGGAGTTCCTTCAAATCTCTTCATAATCGGCACAATGAACACAGCAGACCGAAGTATCGGTCATATCGATTATGCAATTCGCAGACGCTTTGCTTTTTTGTCGCTCAAATCAGACAGAAATGTGATTTCTTCTTATGATAGATATGATAATGGCGTTAGAGCAAAAGCAGAAAGCCTATTTGATAAGATAAAAGATTTCATTTCAAAAAACATTAATCCAGACTTAGACGAAGACGATTTAATGATTGGGCACAGTTATTTTCTTTGCAAATCAGCAGATGATTTAAAAATGCGATTAGAATTTGAAATTATTCCTCTAATAGAAGAATACGAAAAAGACGGAATAATTATGCTTGACAAGAATGAAATGAAAACAAAATTTGAAGAATGGAAAGCCCTCTGGTCATAAAAGAACAAGGTCTATTTTCTGAACAACAAAAATCAGAAATAAGCCAACATCTTGATTTGAAAAACAAATTCAAATTAGGCTTAGGATTTGATAATTATGGACAATTGTGGGCAAGTTACTATATTGGCATTGATTGGCTTAAAGAAAAAGAAAGTTATATCGCTGTTGAACCTAAAATTGAAAATTTAGACTATGTGAAAATGTTTGTGCATTGTTTGCATCATTCTGAAATATCCAAATTTATAAAAGATGTCTATCATATATATTTTGAAAAACCACAAATTGAAACCAAAAATGCAAGTTGGGATTTAACACCATTTTTAGTAGTTCATTTTTTATCGCTTGTTGAAATAATTACAAAGCAAGGTTTAAAAAGCAATTACATTTTTAGGGAAGAAAATTTTAATAGCAAAATTAAAGGAAAAATTATTTTTTCACAACATCTCAAAAAAAACATTGTATCAAAACGAGAAGACCGTATTTATTGCCATTTTCAAGAATACAGTACAGATTGTCTTGAAAATCGTTTATTGAAAAAAGCATTATTATTTGTTCAAAGCTACACTGCAAAACATTTGGACAAAGAAAAATACAAATTACTCTTTCAAAAGCAAAATCGCCTATTGTCAGCATTTAACAATATTTCGGAAAATATCTCTTATTCAGAAATTAAAAGAATAAAGATAAACGCTTTGTATAAAGAATATGTTGAAGCAATTGACTTAGCAAAACAAATCTTGAAAAGATTTGGCTATTCTTATAAAAACACAGACAAAACAGACGAGAAAAAGCTACCACCATTTTGGATTGATATGAGTAAGTTGTTTGAACTATATGTTTATAGCTTGCTGAAAGATGCCTATGGTTCAAAAATTATTTATCAATTATCGGAAGACGGCAAAAGGCAGACACGTGGACATTACGGAGATATTGACTTTATGAAGTTGGACGACAAAATTTTAATTGACACAAAATACAAAGAGATTTATACGCAAGATGGAAAATACGATATTGATAACATTCGACAGTTAAGTGGTTATGCAAGAGATTGGGGTGTTTTGAAGAAACTTGACATTACAAGTGATAATGAAGTTATTGACTGTGTAATTATCTATCCCCACAAAGTAGCGAATGACAATTTTAAAAACAGAGAATTAAAAGAAACAAATATTAAACAATTTACAAAGTTTTATAAATGTGGAATCAAACTTCCTTTAAAATGAAAGAAATAGAAAATAAATTTATAAAATTCTTTAATAAAAACAAGTAGTTTGTTGTTTTCTATCTAACTAATTTTAACATTTAATATTCCACTTTAATGGCAATGAATATTAAGTAATTTCAGCTATTTGTAAAAGATTTAAATATTAATCATTATAATTTTATAGAACTTTTTATATATTTTACTCTACCTTTATTATTTTTTACAGAAAATTTGGTCGGAAAAGACATAAAGAAAACAATAAATAATGATTAAAGACGACAAATACAATAAGAACAAATAATATTTGGACGAAAAGAGCATTTCGGTCTAAAATTTCTAACAATCCTTATCGTTTGTAATTTTTAATTTAGTAATTTTGCATTTAATAATAATTGAATATGGAGAAAGCAGAAAAATGTCCTAATTTTGAGCAATGTTTATTGATTAAGAGCAACAATATCCTTTTGAATCAAAGCGACAAAAGATATTACACAGAGCATTTTTGCCTTGCACCCAACAGTTATTTTACTCATTGCAAACGCTATCAGACCTCAGTAGCCTTGCATTTTTGTCCCGACTTTGTTTTACCCGATACGGCATTAAGCGTGGATGAAATCATTGATAAATATGAGGAAGGATACAATTAACGATTTAAAAGAAAAAATATGACACAATTAGAATTTGATGGAGACGGTTTTTTAACCAACCCCGACATTTGGACCGAAGCAGTTGCTTTAGAAATAGCAAAAGCCGATGGCATAGAGAATCTTACCGAACAACATTGGGCTGTTATCAATGTTATTCGAAAAAACTATATCGAAAAAGGAATGGCACCCATGATTCGTACTATCTGCAAAGAAACGAATCTGAAATTAAAAGATATTTATGTTCTTTTTCCCTTAGGTCCGGCTCGAGGTGCTTGCCGTGTTGCCGGTCTTCCCAAACCCGACGGTTGTGTATAACAAAAACTAAACAGCTATGCTTTGGTATCATTGGCTTACAATAGGTGCATTCTTGATGTGTATCATCGCACTCATGACTCATTTTATACGATTAATTTACTTGGGCAAGCCCAAAGACTATTCCCGCAAAAGCGGTAATGTAACAAAAGCTGTTGCTTATTCGGCAACCGTCGCCATGATCGACCATAAAGAATCTGCTTATCTGCATATTCCAACCTATTTTGCAGGCATGATTTATCATATCGGCACTTTTGTATCTTTCTTGTTATTGCTTTTCTTTTTCATCAATATGATTTTGCAAATAACACTTCCTCAATGGGTAGTATGGGTATTAATAGCCGGATTAAGCCTGTCGGCTCTTTGCGGATTTAGCTTGCTTATCAAACGTGCTGTAAACAAGCCCATGCGTAGCCTCAGCAACGCTGACGATTTTATTTCCAATCTATTGGTTAGCTTGTTTCAATTGGCAAGTGTTGCTTATTTACTATGCAGTTGTAAAGAATTAAGTTATTATTTATCAGCTACTATCCTATTATTATACATGCCTGTCGGAAAATTAAAACACTTAGTCTATTTTTTTGCTGCTCGCTATCATTTAGGATTTTTCTATGGATGGCGCAATGTGTGGCCACCTAAAAAACCGTTACAATGAAAAAGTTAACAAAAGAACAAATAGATAAGGCATTGAAAATATTACGAATGCCTGAAGACAGCAAATTGGTAACCCATCTCAATGCTTGCGTACATTGCGGATTATGTGCCACAAGTTGTGTTTATTTTCTTACGATGAAAGAAGATAAGTACGTGCCGGCACGCAAAGTTGAATTAGTGGCTTCGCTCTATCGCCGCTATTGTACATTGACAGGAAAAATAATTCCAAAATTAGTCAACGCACGTGAATTAGATGAAAAAATGGCAGAAGAAATGATTGACCTCTTATATGGAGCATGCACTATATGTGGACGTTGCGTCAAACACTGCTCTATAGGTGTCGACATTGCTTACGTTGTCAAAGTAGGAAGACAAATGCTGGCTGCCATGGATTTGGTTCCGCCCTCTCTGCAATCAACAGTAGATGCGGCACTGAACACCGGCAACAATATGGGAATTACTACCGAAGAATTTACGGATACCATTCAATGGATGGAAGAGGAATTAATAGACGAAATGCAAGACGAAAATGCACGCATTCCTTTGGACGAGAAAAACAAAAACATTCTCTATACACTCAATCCTCGTGAACCTAAATTCTTTCCGCTTTCTATTTCGGCTATGGCAAAAATATTTTATGCAGCCAAAGAAAGTTGGACTTTATCGACAAGCATGTATGATGTTACCAATTACGGTTATTATAGCGGTAAGAACGAACACGCTGCCATTATAGCAAAAAAACTATACGATGAAGTAAAAAAACTCAATACCAACACTTTAGTTTTAGGAGAATGCGGACACGGCTCACGTTCAACTCGCTGGGAAGGACCTAATTATTTAAGTACGGAATACGATTTCACTACGCTTACCGTTGTCGAAATCATCAATGACTACATACGTTCGAGCAGAATAAAACTCGACAAAACAATTATCAATGAAAAAGTTACCATTCACGACCCTTGTAATTTGGTACGCAATGGAGGACTGCTTAACGAAATTCGCTTTGCAGTGAAAAGTGCTGTTGCCGATGTGGTAGAAATGGACCCTTACGGCAACGACAATTTCTGTTGCGGTGGCGGCGGAGGTCAATTAGCAATGAGCGAATACAACGAACGCCGACTCAACATCGGTGCCATAAAAGCCGAACAAATTCGTAAAACGAAAGCCACCATCGTCGTTACGCCTTGCCACAACTGCATTGACCAATTGACGCAACTTAATCATCATTATAAGTTGAATATCAAGATAAAAAGCATAGCAGAAATTGTAGCGGATGCTTTAGTAGTTGAAAATTAATTTTTCACTTCTTTCACAATAAAAGCATCGGGCACCTGCTTGCGATAAAACTGCAAACATTTGCGAGCTTGTTCCATGCTGACATAAGGTCCTACTTGGTATTTATAAACATTATTGTGTTTAACGGTAAAAATCCTGTCGCCGTCCTGCAAACGATAATCACCCTCACGGTGATTACCCCCCACGCCTACTTGTATATAATAAACCGTATCCAAATTACTTATATCTATAATACTGTCCGTTACAGCTTTCCGAATACATTGCGGATAAGTAGTTATTTTTTCGATAACATTATTGGTATTAACAAACAACAAAGCACCTTTTCCCCAATAAAAAGATGTAGGCATTTCATCTATAAATTGAACGGTAAAAGAATAAACAAGCGTATCTTGTCGAGGGAACCGATTCCATATTACCGTCAATAGATTGTCGGTGGTATCCCAAATAATTCCCTGATTATCAGCAATCACAACTTTCGAAGTAGGCAATACTACTTGTTGCCAACGTACTTTGTCTTTTGCTTGAATATGACAAAAATAAACTTTCGTCAGCAAAGTTTGCCGCACCGTGTCTATATCGGTAACTATATGAATAGTTTGAGCTTTTGAAAATTGTATTCCTGCTAAAAAATAAACAGCAAAAAACAAAACTATTTTTCTCAACACCATCTTAACTAATACCTTACAATATCAATATTCGACAAGCCCGATTGAATATAAATATTTACAACACCTTTCAGCGTATCGCTTTGATGAGTAGCGATGTATTTGTCGTCTTGTTTATTAAAATCTTTTAAGTTGAGCTGAGTCATTCCTGATTCGTCATGGACAATGCATTGCATACTTAAAGGAACTTCTATTTTAGTGGCTGCAACACCCGTAGCGAGCTTGACTTCCACATCGGAATATAAGGTTCCTATTTTAATATAAAACTCTGTTACACCTGCATTTGCTTCTATTTTTCTTACTTTAAAATTCGATAAATCAAACAGGCATTTTGCAGCACCGGCATCTACATTAATAGACCATATAGGCGATGAATGCAAGAGAATTTCATAATCTTGTTCTCCATAAGAAAGTGGTAAAGCATAACAATTCAGCTCAATTTCCGAATGTAAATCTTCTTCGTCTTTTTCGTGTCGAATACTTACTTTGTGATTTTTTTTATCCGCCCCTACTATACTCACTAAATCATCGCCCGAATTGATAATAAATTGTCCCCCTGAAAGACTCATTGACAAATCAATAGTCTGATTGATTGAAATACTATCTACTTCTTTCGTAAACAACACTTTAGTCTTTATTTCTTCTGAAGATAGCGATGAAATGTTTTGAATTTTTTCAGGCATTACTACTATAAAAACAGCTAAAGCCAACACCAATAAATCCAATATGATTTTATACACATCTTTAATAGGCAAAATGCTTATCCCTATCCAAACCAACACAAAGGGCCATAATAAAAACATGCTGCTAAAAGAAATAGTAATAACATTTATCATTTCTAAAAACCATAGAACAGCTATGGTTATCAACAAAATACCCCAAAAAAGATTTTTATATTTCATGGTTTTAGTTCTTTTTTGATTTCACACTCGTAAGCACCAACAATATTCCCACTAACGCCAACAACAAAGGGAACCAATAAGAGAATCGTAAAAACGGGAAAAAATTACGAAGAAAGAAGAAAACACCTACCAATATCAATAACAATCCGACAATCAAAGCACTCATATTTAAAGCTCTTTTCTTTATATTTTTTATATCGGTTTCCGAATAGGCAGGTTCTTCTTGTTTAACTTCATCGCCGTCAATTTCAATATAATCAGTGAAAACATCATCTTCGTAAGGCATGATAATCATCAAAATAAGATAAATAAACAAACCACTTCCACCCAAAAATATCATTGCCAAAAATACCGCTCTCACAATTAAAGGGTCTATATTGAAATACTTAGCAATACCACTACAAACGCCGGCTATGCGTTTGTCTTTTGTACGAACAAATTTTTTATCCATAAAATTTTATTTTTAATTAACATTCAGGAGCTAATAACCATAATATCAGATACAATATCAATCCTCCACCACCAAAAATCGCCAATGCTACAAAAATTGCTCGCAACAATGTAACATCTACATTAAAATATTCGCTCAGTCCTCCGCATACTCCGGCTATACATCTATTGCTTACACTCCGTGTGAATTTCTTATATCCCATCTTATTTGCTTTTAATAACAGCTATCGACAAAATAAGTCCTAAAACCACTCCCAATATAGCAGCAAACAATACTTGGAAATTAGTCGGCAATATAAATGTAAGTGTGTGTGCAGGAATCCAGAACAAAGGAATTGTCTTCTTAAAAACAAAATTCCATTGCACGTCCCAATTCAAGGTAGTAATAATTTTCTTGACGGGTATGGGTTTCCATAAACAACTTACTTTTCCTTCATGGTTCACTATATGAGTGTCGGTAATTTTATGTAAAGTCATAAAAACGGGAGCAAAGCTTGTGTTCATCATCACACTGATAAAGAAAGCACCTAATAATTTCATTGCCGAAAAACCTCCGCCCATTGCTTCTGCCATTCCATGAAAAACAGCAAATTTATCCATAAAAGCCGGAACACCGCTTCTAAAAATCCCCATAGCTGCTGCTATCCACATTCCATAAAATCCCCAAATAATAGCACGCGGCAGCAAACCAAATCCCGGAACGATGTATTTTCCTGTTTTAATACGCAAGCCCAAGACTTCGCCAAAAGTAGCTAAAATAGCAAACTTTAAGAAAGCCAAAGAAATAGGATTGACGGTATTCCATTGATTATACACATTGTAAACGCTATCGAATAGAAAGAAAGGTGCAAAAAACACAATCACTCCTAAGACAGCCCATACATAAGAATTTTTCATCTATTATTTTATTTTTAATTATAACTTTAGACGATCTTTAAAAGGAAGAAAAGTCATAAAATCAGCATGATGCACTATATAAGCTTCGGTCGAACGTTTTACCAAATCACCTTCGCCCGCATGAGTTGCAATAATATGACAAACGGCAGCAGGTACACCGCATTGCTCAGCAAGAGATACACCCGAAAAAGGATGACGCAAATATTTACCGTAACTGCCTACACAAGATTTTCCGTCTTTCATTTCATACTCTAACAGCTTACCGACATCGGCTAAAATAGCTCCCGCTATAACATGGTCCATATTAATAGGTAGCTCATCTTTGAAAAACTCCTGCATTTTTATCGCCGACTCATAAGCCACATGTACCACACAGCGTTTGTGTGCCATAAAACTCACTTTTAAATCAGGACCGCAAAGCAAAGTGAAAGGTATAGTATTCAAATCATCAATAGTTAATACACTTTTCGACAATGCCAACTCCCATGTTTTTGCAGTTTTTAAACGCAAATCTTCATCTTTAATCCAAAGCAACTCAGGCCATAAATCTAAAACTTCTTTTTTCATAAATATCATTTATATTAATTGTTAATCTATAATCCTATTCCGTAATATTCAAATTTATTTTTTTTCAGTTCATTTCCATCGTAAATATTTCTACCGTCAAAAATAAGCGGTTTTTTCATCACTTTATGCACAATAGACCATGTGGGCATACGAAACTCTTTCCACTCAGTAACAAGAAACAAAGCATCGGCATCATCTACAGCATCATAAATATCGTTGGCATAGATTATTTTATCTTTCAATCTACGTTTTGCTTCTTTCATCGCCACGGGATCGTAAACCTTAACAATACAATCCGCATCTAACAATTTTTTAATCAATACCAAAGCCGGTGCCTCACGCATATCGTCCGTTTCGGGCTTGAAAGCCAAACCCCATAACGCAATTCTTTTCCCTTTTAAATCTCCTTTATAATAAGCGTTTAACTTATCAAAAAGCACCGATTTTTGTCTTTCGTTCACCTCTTCCACTGCTTTTAAAATCCGCAATTCATGTCCGTTTTTTTCGCCTATCTTTATTAATGCTTTTACATCTTTTGGGAAACAAGAACCGCCATAACCAACACCCGCATAAAGAAACTTATTGCCAATACGCGTGTCGGTGCCTATGCCTTTGCGTACCATATTGATATTGGCATTGACCTTTTCGCACAGATTAGCAATATCGTTCATAAAACTAATACGTGTAGCTAACATGGCATTAGCAGCATATTTTGTCATTTCAGCCGAAGCTATATCCATAAATATAACACGAAAATTATTAATTAAAAACGGACGATAAAGAGCAGCCATTATTTCCTCCGCCTTTTTGGATTCCACGCCTACTACTACCCTATCCGGACGCATAAAATCGCTAACAGCATCGCCTTCTTTCAAAAATTCGGGATTAGAAGCCACATCAAATTCTATTTTCAAACCTCTCTTATCCAATTCTTTCTGAACTGTTTGACGTACCAAAGCTGCTGTTCCTACCGGTACCGTACTTTTGGTTACTATTAATTTATAGGACTTCATGTGTTGACCAACCGTACGAGCAACTTCTAAAACATATTGCAAGTCGGCACTTCCGTCTTCATCGGGCGGTGTCCCTACTGCCGAAAAAATTATTTTTGCACCGTCTAAATTATCTTGTAAAGATGTGGAAAACTGCAAACGTCCCGCTTTCATGTTCTTTTCCACAATAAACTCTAAACCGGGCTCGTAGATTGGAATAATTCCTTTTTTCAGATTTTCTATTTTTTCTTTATCAATATCTATACAAACCACAGGAATTCCCATTTCGGAAAAACAAGCCCCCGTTACCAAACCTACATAACCTGTTCCAACTACTAATACTTTTGAATTCAATGCATTAAATTTTATATGTTTATAAATAGTTTAACAATGCAAATGTATAAAAAAAAACAATAGCAGAACAAAAAAGATTTTAGTAAAAAACAAGAAACTAAACAAATGTCTTAAAAAAAAATATTACCTTTGCAATTATTTATTAATTTATTTTCAGTAAAATATAAGAATGTATAGAACAAATACTTGTGGCGAATTAAACAGCAGCAACATACAACAGCAGGTTTGTCTTTGCGGATGGGTGCAGCGTATACGCAATTTAGGAGGCATGACTTTCATTGATTTACGCGACCGCTATGGCATTACACAGCTGGCATTTAACATGAATACCAATGCCGAATTATGCGAGCAAGCACGCAAATTAGGACGTGAATATGTCATACAAGTTAAAGGAAAAGTAGTGGAACGTTTTAATAAAAACAAATCCATTCCTACGGGTGATATTGAAATTGATGTAACGGAAATCAACATTCTCAATGCTTCCAAATTACCACCTTTTACCATTGAAGACCACACCGACGGAGGTGATGAGTTGCGTATGCAATACCGCTATTTAGACCTAAGACGCAACACTGTACTAAAAAACATGGTATTTCGTCATCAGCTGGCAATCGAAACACGTAACTATTTGAACCAACTTGACTTTTTAGAAATAGAAACCCCATTTTTAATTCGTTCAACACCCGAAGGAGCACGCGACTTTGTGGTCCCCTCACGCTTAAACATTGGGCAATTTTATGCACTACCGCAATCGCCTCAACAGTTTAAACAATTGTTAATGATAGCCGGTATGGATAAATATTTTCAAATTGTCCGTTGTTTTCGAGACGAAGACTTGAGAGCCGATCGTCAGCCCGAATTTACACAAATTGACTGCGAAATGGCGTTTGTTACTCAAGAAGATATAATTCAGTTATTTGAAAAATTATTTATTCATTTATTTAAAAAATTAAAAAATATAGAACTCAACAATTTTGAACGCATTAGCTACCATGACGCAATGAAACGTTACGGTAGCGATAAACCCGATATGCGTTTCGATATGCAATTCGTTGAATTAAATCACCTTCTACAACATAGAGACTTTAAAATTTTTAACGAAGCCGAACTGATAATCGGTATTTGTGCCAAAGGATGCGGCTCTTACACACGCAAACAAATTGATGAGTTAACCGATTTTGTTAAACGTCCGCAAATAGGAGCAAGCGGATTGGTATATGTTCAATATCTTGACAATAACACCTTTAAATCATCTGTCGATAAGTTTTACACACAAGAAGACTTACAAAATCTTGCCGCCGCTTTTAATGCGACAAGTGGAGATTTACTGCTTATTCTTTCAGGAAAAACGGAAAAAACAAGAAAAGCCCTTGGTGAATTACGTTTAGAAATGGGCAATCGCTTGAATTTACGTGATAAAGAACATTTTAAAGCTGTTTGGGTGGTTGATTTCCCGATGTTTGAATGGGACGAAGAAACACAACGTTTTTATGCAAAACATCACCCTTTTACTTCACCCAAGCCGGAAGACGTTGCTTTATTAGACAGCGGCGATATTGCCAAGATAAATGCCAACGCTTACGACTTAGTCATCAACGGAGTTGAAGTCGGCGGCGGTTCTATTCGTATTCACGACAGAGACTTACAAAAAAAGATATTTCGAACTCTCGGATTTAGTGAAAGTGAAGCACAGCAACAATTCGGCTTTTTAATGAATGCTTTTGAATACGGCGCCCCTCCACATGGTGGCATTGCTTTTGGCTTCGACCGTATGTGTGCTGTTTTTAACGGCATTGACTCCATACGCGACTTTATCGCTTTCCCTAAAAACAATCTCGGACGCGATGTAATGATTAATGCTCCTTACCAAATTAGCGATGAACAATTAAAAGAATTATCCATTCAAATCAACTATTCAGAAAAAGACGAATAAGATGCACGAACGTTATGTAGATAGAAAGCTGTATTTTAAAGAACAATTTTTCACTACCGAAAAATATGTCATTCCTTATATTAACGAAGTTTTTCCCATTAGTGAAACCACCGAAGTATTGGAAATCGGCTGTGGAGAAGGAGGTAATCTACAGGCTTTCTTGGATTTGCAGTGTCGCTGTGTAGGTATTGACATTAACGAAAAACAAATTGACAACGCAAAACTTTTTTATGAGAATCATCCGCATAAAAATAAAATAGAATTTATACATTCCGACATTTATAAGGTAGACGGAAAAGACCTTGTCTTCGACCTTATCATTATGCGTGATGTTATTGAACACATTCCTAATCAAGAGTTTTTTATGCAATATGTAAAAAAATTCTTGAAACCCAATGGCGTCATTTTCTTTGGTTTTCCGCCATGGCAAAATCCTTTTGGAGGACATCAACAAGTATGTCAAAGTAAGTTATCTAAAACACCTTATTTCCACTTACTTCCCACCCCACTCTATCGCAGGATATTAGAACGTTTCGGAGAAGATCCTACCGGTTTATTAGAAGTTAAAGCAACGGGAATTTCTATCGAACGTTTTCATCGAATTTTACGAAAAGAAAAATACATTATTACAAAAAACGACTACTACTTTATCAACCCTAATTATGAAATAAAATTTCGCATGAAACCTAAAAAGGTAATAGCACCGTTTCGATGGATACCTTATTTACGCAATTTTTACACAACAGCTTATTATGCTGTTGTAAAACCTATTCAACAACCAATTCAATAAAATTTACAGTATGAAAAAAATATTAGGCATAGGCAATGCATTAGTAGATGTTTTAATGGAAGTGGAAGACGACCGATTGTTAAACACTTTCAATTTGCCCAAAGGAAGCATGCAACTTATCGACCATCAAAAAGCAAAATTCATTGACAATCAGACAGCTAATTTAAAAAAGACAATAACTACGGGCGGTTCGGCAGCAAACACCATACACGGCATTGCACGTTTAGGGACAGCTACCGGATTTATAGGAAAAGTAGGAAAAGATAGCAAAGGACAACTGTTTTATAAAGATATGAAAGACAGTGGAACTCACCCTTTGTTAATCGAATCGGAATCCATGTCGGGATTTGCTTTAACATTTGTTTCTAAAGACGGCGAACGTACTTTTGCCACCTATTTAGGAGCTGCCTCCGAATTAACCCCCGACGATATTTCGGAACATCTGTTCGATGGATATACTATTTTTCACATAGAAGGTTATTTAGTACAAAATCATGAACTTATACATAAAGCGGTAGCACTTGCTAAAGCAAAAGGTCTTACCGTCTCTTTGGACTTGGCAAGTTACAATATTGTCAACGAAAACTATGATTTTCTGCATGAGTTAGTAGAAAAATACGTGGATATCGTGTTTGCCAATGAAGAAGAAGCCAAAGCGTTTACAGGAGAAGAACCCGAAAAAGCACTTGGCAAAATTGCCGAAGTTTGCGATATTGCCATTGTAAAAGTAGGTCCTAAAGGTTCTTTTATTAAAAAAGGAGAGCAAATGCATCTTATTCAACCTTATCAAGCAAATTGTAGAGACACTACCGGTGCAGGCGATATCTATGCTTCGGGCTTTCTACATGGCTACATTAACAACTATCCATTAGCAAGATGCGGAAAATTAGGCTCTTACCTTTCTTCAGAAATCATTCAAGTAATTGGACCAAAGTTTTCGGATAAACAATGGAATGAAATACTAAAAAACCGAAATGATTAAGAAAAATTAGCTATCTTTGCAGAAAAAAAATAGACGTAAATTAGCTATTGAAATGGGATATGAAATATTTTATAAAAGATTAAATCACAAGTGTTTTTTATTTCAATTATCCTTTTCTACAAACCTACACGATAAAATCGATATCAAAAAAAAATGATAAATTGTTTTTATAAGGAAAAGAAATGATACGATTAGGAATTAATGGATTTGGAAGGATAGGCAAATTGGTTTGCCGCATGCTTTTGAGTGATGAAAATTTCGATTTAGTGCAAATCAATGACCCTATGTCAACCGAAGCGATTGCACATCTTTTAAAATACGACAGCTTACATGGACTGTATGAGATGGATGTTAGTCATGGCGATAATTTTATTAGCGTCAATGGCAAACAAGTAGCTGTTACTCATTGTACAAGTCCATCTCAAATTCCATGGAAAGAACACGGTGCTAAGATTGTCATTGATTCAAGCGGAAAGTTTAAAACAGCTACAGGTCTTCAAGGTCATTTAGATAGAGGAGCTGAAACCGTGATATTAAGCTCTCCCGCCGACGATGATTCTATTATCCGAACGGTGGTAATGGGTGTTAATCACAACACTATTACCATTGAAGACAAAATCATTTCCAATATGTCGTGTACGACCAATTGTGTGGTCATTATGTTGCAAGTGCTGCTTAAACATTTTGGCGTAAAAAGAGCTTTTATGAATACCGTTCATCCTTTTACCAACAATCAAAATTTACAAGACGGATTTCATAAAGATTTACGTAGAGCAAGATCGGCATTCAACAACATCATTCCCACAACAACTTCAGCCATTAAAGCTACGACTCTCATATTTCCGGCATTAAAAGGTCGCTTCGACGGATTTGCCACCCGTGTTCCTGTTGCCGATTGTTCGTTTGTTGAACTGACAGCTCAATTAGCAACAAAAACCAATGTTGATACTATTAACGCAGTGTTTTTAAGCGAAGCAAAAGGGGAATTGCAACATTATTTAGAATACACCAACGCTCCCATTGTCAGTAGCGACATTCAAAGAAACAGACATTCAGCCATTTTCGATGCACAGCTTACACGTGTATTAGACGACGATTTGATACAAATTATTGCATGGTATGATAATGAAGCAGGGTATTCAGCCCGCATTGTTGATTTAGTAAAATATATATCCAAAATTATGAACGTATGAAACAAGAAATAAAATCGAAAGCCCTTGAAGTAAACCTTTCTAAAACACAAAAAATCAAAGTTGATATTCCGGAAGAACATCTTTGGTTTATCTCTCTTTCGACTAATTATTACGGTATCAATCAACGCACTACCGATTTTTTCAAAGAACTTCACCACCCCTATTCCAACAACAAAATAGTTACCGATGCACTTATTAAAATTCTGAATGATGAATTTTGGGTATATAAACAATTAGAAGAAGAAAAAAAAGAAAAAGTTTACGATATTTTATTCGGAATTTTCAAGATGTTACTCAATAGAAAACTACCGGATAAAGAATCTAAACATATAATACAAAACTATTTACAGTTTTTTTCTAACAATTTTGACGATATAAAACTGCTGAAAAACGGCGTCAGCAACTTTATAAAAATGCTTGACGAAAACATGGAAGATAATCTATTCAGTTATCTAAGTAATATTTCGTTTTTAAGAAATTCTTTAAAAGAAGCAGCCCTTCATGAAGATAGTAAACAGTTGGTTTTCAGTTTTATGAAAAAACTCTTCCTCGAAAACATTAATTTTTGGGAAAGTACAACAAAAATTGAAGAGTGGTACGAAAGTGTAAAAGATAAGTTTTCAGAAGATTATTCAGCTATTATTCAACAAATCGGAAAAGAATTTTATAAAAATTACCGACAACACATCAATCAGGCTAAAAACTACGACGAATTAATAAAATACAGTTTTACTTTTTCTGAAATTATTGATTTTTTGAGAAACAAAATTGTAGAATTTAAAGAAGCTACCGATCAATTTGTGTTTATTTTCTATCTGCTTCACCTTCCGGGAACAATCTATCACAGAGACTATATTTTAGTAGATTTAAACAGAGCCATTAAAAGAATCGGCAGTGAATGCAATATTGACCAATGTATCAACTCAATAGATATTTTATTCTCTTTGTTTTCCGACTTTAAATTGAGCAATACAAGTTTCATTCTCGATTCGATTTTGACTTTAGGAAAAGAGATTATCAACACAAAAAACACGGACTTAATTCATTATTTTGAAGATAAAACCATACAATTTGGTTTTATTAGTCCGGGTGTTGCCTATTTGACCAACGATTGGGAGGTAAAAGTGAATCCCAATCACATAAAAAACATACGTGTCTGGCAAGAACTCATTGCTTATGACCCTCTTACAATGAAAAAACTATTGTCTTCGCTCATTATTAATTTGCGTATAGGAGGTATTTTTATTTTCGATACCGATCTTTTCCAAAAAGATATTACAAAATTCTTAAATTCAAACATATCGCCTATTTACAAGCAAGTAAAACAATTATTGAGAATATACCCCGTATATTTTAACGAAATTGGAGCCGAAGGACAACTGAGAGACGTAACGACAAAAATTGACGAACTCTCAAATCGTGCCGATAAATTAATTCACTTTTTAAGAAAACAAGTACATACCGAAGGTAGCAATTCGCATATCAATATTACGTTGGATATCATTAAATTCTGGTATCACAAAGACAAAACAAAATTGAAAGCCATCGTTCCCGAAAATGTGTATGTTACCATTGACCCCGATGGACAATGGGTAGAGGGTGTCAATAAAGTTTTGATAAAAACCTGCGAACTCAACAATTGCCGACTCGAAGATTTAATCAATCTTGACAAAGATACATTGCAAAACTATTTAAATCGTTTACCAAACCCTAAAAGTAAAGATTGTCAACGAGTTGCTTTAATAATAGAACTATATCACCTATTAAAAGAAAAATACTTATTCTCAACCAATAATTTAAGTGCTTTATTAAGCAAGTTTCATTATATAGAACAAAACACCATCGATTCCTTGACTACTTATATTGATGAAGGAAATAATTTTGAAGCTTTGAAAATTATTTATTCTATAATGAAACTGTTGAATGAAAAGATTTTCGATACAAAACAAAGCGAAGGTTGGGAAAACATTTACTATAAACGCCATATCGCCTTTGGCATTCCTTCTATGTATGGACAATACCGTGAGGAAAAGTTTGAGGCGATGGGACTTACCTTCCGATTAGAACAGATTGCCGCTACATTAGTAGATAATATAATAGGAGAAATAAAAACCGAGTATTTTACAGCACGAACACTGAAAGATGTTTTCTCTGTTATTCAACTCATTAGGGAAGGTTTAGGTCTTGACGGAATTTATAATCAAGGATTTGACTCAAATTTGAAAATGCTACAATATAGTCTGACTTCCGAAAGTTTTACTATGCGTCAGTATATCAACATTTTTCAATTTATGGAAAAAAGTCTGAAAGAAATCATTAACAATTATTTCATTCGACCTTACGAAAAACAATTAGCACTCATTATACCTACTTATTTCTCGGAAGATAAAATAAAAAGCAAAAATGACCAACGCAAATTAATCATACAACAATCGGAAGTTTTCTATAGAGACTTATTGTCATCGGCATTTCTCATCCAATCACTTGATAATTTTATCGGGCAAGTACTTAATAATTTAAGGCGGATGAGTACCGTCTTATCCGACGTTGAAATTCAAAACATTATGTCTTATAATCCTGATAGTGTCATCAGTCCACTCTACCGCGAAACCGTAGAAATAGACAACCAAGTTTTTCTTGGATCCAAAGCCTATTATTTAAAAAAATTATACCTCAACAATTTTCCCGTACCTCCCGGCTTTGCCATCACTACGGAAGTATTCAGACGCTTGAAATCAATTATGAAAATTCAGTCTTTATACAATGAAATTGATGAGCTGATAAAGAAAAATATTTCAGAATTAGAAAAAATTACAGGACTTGAATACGGCAATCCCGAAAAACCTTTATTATTGAGTGTCAGATCGGGAGCAGCTATCAGTATGCCCGGTGCAATGAATACTTTTCTAAATGTAGGAATGAATGACGAACTGACGGAAGCACTGAGTAAAAAAGACAACTACCCTTGGACCTCATGGGATTGTTATCGTCGTTTACTACAAACTTGGGGTATGGCATACGGACTCAACAGAAATGATTTTGACAAAATCATGTTAGACTATAAAAACAAGTATAACATTCAACGAAAAATTGATTTTACACCTAAAATCATGAGAGATATTGCTTTTGCCTACAAAGAACACTTAAAAGCAAACAACATTGCATTCGAATCCGACCCGTTTAAACAAATTAAGCAAGCAATTATTGCCGTGTTTAACAGCTGGGATGTAGGAAGAGCAAAAGTCTATCGCGAACATTTACAAGTTGCCGACGAATGGGGTACTGCCGTCATTATACAACAAATGATATTCGGTAACCTTCATAGAGAATCAGGCTCCGGCGTTCTTTTCACTCACGACACACAAGATAATATTCCCGGAATCAATTTAACGGGCGACTTTTCGTTTCTTAGTCAAGGCGAAGACATAGTAGCCGGACTTATCAACACTCTACCGATTAGCGAAAGTCAGCGAAAACGTTATTACCACAACAGTCCTATTTCTTTAGAATCGGGATTTCCGAAAATCTATAACCGACTCAAAGAAATTTCTCATGATTTAATAGAAAATCACGGCTTTGCCCATCAAGAAATCGAATTTACCTTTGAACATACGGAACCCGAAGACCTTTACATTCTCCAAACCAGAGATATGATTATCAACAAGCAACAAGAAACAGAAATTTTTGCTACCCTTGAAAAAGAAATGGAGTTGGTAGGTACCGGAATCGGCATTGGCAATCGAGTGTTGAACGGAATGATTGTCTTTGATTTTGAGGATTTATTAAGTATGAAAGAAAAATATCCCGACAATAACGCCATACTCGTCAGACCCGACACCGTCCCCGATGATATTGAATTGATTTTCGAATGCGAAGGATTGTTAACAGGAAAAGGCGGTGCCACGTCGCACGCTGCCGTTACAGCCGGTGGCTTAGGAAAAGTTTGTGTCGTCAACTGTGCCGATATGATGGTGTATGAAAACGATAAAAAAGCCATCATAAGCGGCGTTGAATTTCATTCGTTCGAACTCATCGCAATCGACGGAATAAAAGGAAATGTATACAAAGGAAATTACCCCTTAAAAACTCAAGAAATATTTTAACTTCACTAAAAATTTATAGATATGTTTCAAATTAACAACAAAAAAACTCTCGGTATCAACAGTTTAGGAAGAATAGGAAAGCTAACTTTATGGTACCATTTGTCGACTCGCTATTTTGATAAAATTGTCATTAATGTTGGAAGAGAAGTAGGTAAAAAATTTGAAGATTTAATTCATGCAATGACCATCGACACAACCTATGGAAGATTAGACACTTTCTTGTACGGTTATAGTGGAAAAAAGGCTAAAATTGAAATAATCGACAGAGATGCCGGTGTTATCAGCATAGATGGTATTACTGTAAAAGTTTTGTACACCGACAGAAATCCACTCAATATTAAATGGAGAGAAGAAGGCGTGAAAATAGTTGTAGATTGCACAGGAAAATTCCTCGACCCAACACTACCGGCTAACGACCCTAAAGGTAGTCTACGGGGACACATAGAAGCAGGTGCGATGAAAGTCATTACAAGCGCTCCGTTTAAAATTAAAAATGCCGCTTTAGACAATCCCGACAATTATCCGACTTTGATATACGGTGTCAATCATAATTGCTTTGATTCTCAAAAACATCACATGATATCGGCTGCAAGCTGCACCACAACGGGACTTGCTCACATGATAAAACCCTTAGTTGACGACGAAGAAACAAAAAGAGTATTAACAGCCAGTATGTCAACCGTACACGCTGCCACTAACTCACAAAGCGTTCTCGATTCGGTTCCGGCAACAGGAACATCGGATTTACGCAAAAACAGGTCGGTACTTAACAATATTATTCTAAGCTCAACGGGAGCAGCAAAAACACTCGAAAGAGTGATTCCGCAAGCAGCATCTTTCGGTTTTATGGCTGACTCTATTCGTATTCCGACACCTACAGTTTCTCTCATCTCTCTGAATATCACTTTCGATTCTCGCTTGAACGACAATGGCATGCCCATTATCAATGCCGAATACATTAAACAACTTTATCATACGGCAGCTGCAGGTTCTCAAAAAAATCTTTTGGTTTTTTCGGATGAGCAAAACGTTTCCACCGACCTAATGGGGCTTTCTGCCGCAATCGTTATCGAAGGAAATGAACTTCACACGCGTACGGGATTTTTACAACTCAACGCCGAAACATTAGCACATGCCGGCATACAAGGAGTTAATGAAGTGAACATCCCTGTAACGCATGCTAAAATAATGGGTTGGTACGACAATGAATTCGGAAGCTACGTTTATTGCTTAGGACAACTCACTCAATTTATTGATTCACAATTAAATTAATAGAAAACTCAACCGATACCCTACCCTATTTTATTATTCGGATGACTTTGAATCATTCCATTATCACTACACTATTATTATCACTACTCCTCCCCTTATTACCCCTCTAAATCTCCCCAAATGGGGAGACTTGCAAAAAGATATGAAAATAAGAAACTTACAAGAAAAAAACAACCATTTTTCTAAACCAATAAAATTTAATTGTAACATACAACACAATAAACTTGTAACACGCTGAAAATAAAACTAAAACACACTCCCTCCCCACTTGGGGAGGGCTGGGGTGGGGTTGTCGCATCCGAAAAAGTTGACACATTATTAAATACTAATAATTAGTGAAAATTTTTCGAACAGTTTCCTTTGCGTCCTTTGCGGTTAAAAAATTTTAATTAACAATTACGAATTGACAATTAAAAATTACGAATAAAAAATTACGAACTGACGCTTCGAGAACCTCAGCGTCCACTAACAACCCCTCTAAATCTCCCCCAAGGGGGAGACTTTTAAAAGTGTTTAAAAGTGAGATAATTACAAAAAACAACCATTTTTCTAATTCAATAAAATTTAATTGTAATATACAACGCAATAAACTTACAACCAACTGACAATCAACACCCCCTCCCCACTTGGGGAGGCTGGGTGGGGTGAAAACTTGGAGGGCTGGGGTGGGGTGAATAGTTACAAAAAAAAACATTTTTTTAACATTTGATTATCAAGCTCTTTAAGAAAAGATTAAAATTAAAAAAAAACAGCTTACTTCTTAGTTTTTTTTGTATATTTGCACATTGAAATTTGTATAATTTTTATGGAAAAATTTAAAATAAATTATTTTGCTTTTCAATCTGACAATAAGTTGGATACAAAAAACACACACATCTTAATACACCACATACTTTTAATCGAAAATATAAATAAAAAAAGAAAATAAATACATAATAATAATAATAATAATAATAATAATAATAATTAAAAATCACAAAAAATGAAAAAATTTATTAAAACTTTTTTGTTAACAACGTTCTTAGGAACATTTGCTTTGCCTTTTACGCAAGCACAAAACACAATAACAGTTGGAGACGGAACAAGCACTTATAATTATGCGCCGGTTTATACTATTTATAATTACAGCTTTTCGCGGATGTTGTATCGTTCATCCGATCTTCAAACTTTGTCGAACGGAGGAATAATAACACATATTGCCTTTTACATAAGTACTGCACAAAGCGGAAGAACATTAACTAATCAAGTTGTTTATATGCGTGGTACTTCAATAAATAGTGAGTCTGCAGGCTATATTGATCCGACCGCCCCTGCTAACGGATGTACTCAAGTATGGACAGGTAGTCTCAGTGTGTCGACTACGGGCTGGGCAACTATTGCTTTGAACACGCCTTTTGCTTTAAAGGCAGGAGAAAACTTAGAAATATTTTGGAATAATCTGCACGGAGCTTATTTTTCTACCGTCTCTTGGCAATCGACAACTATGGGTTATAATGCCGTTTCAAGAGGTTATTCCGATGCTAGTTTTGTATCTGCTCAGACAACCGGTTTAGGAACATCATCCTCACGTCCGAATCTACGTATTACATACTTGCCTTTACAAAGAACGGCAAGCGTAACGGAAGTAGTATCTCCTGCTTCAACAATTATTCCATGGGCTGCCAATACGCTGGCTTCGGTAAAAATTGCCAACCTAGGAAAAGATACCATCACCTCTTGCAGAGTGAATTGAAAAGTAAATAATGCGTCACAAACACCCGTTAACTATGTGAATCTTTTAGTAGCAGATTCTGCTCCTGTAACGCTTAATTTAGGAACCTTTACTCCCAATTCTAATACAGCCAACAATCTAACCGTATGGATTGATAATGCACTACCTTATGATTCCATTCAATTTGACGATACACTTTCCTTTGATTTTTATGCTTGCACTTACTTTCTCAACGGCACTTATACCATAGGAGGAGCAGGAGCCGATTTTTCCACCATAAGTGCTGCCGTCAATCATTTAATGGGTTGCGGCGTAAGCGGTCCTACTACTTTTTCAATTAATAGCGGCACTTATTATGAGTCTATTAACATGGTAGGAGCTATTCCGGGAGCCAGTGCAACGAATACGGTAACCTTTACATCTACGACAGGAAATGCCAGTAGTGTACAAATAGTCGACGCAGGCACCACTTGCTTTTTATCCAATATCAGCTATGTATATTTTAGAAATTTAACGATAGGCTCTCAAGTTAGTTCTGCAGGAGAAAAAGCGGTTGTATTAGAGGGTAGTTGCAGCAATATTGAATTTTATCAATGCAATTTATATGCCCATAATTCAGCAACAACCTCTGATTATGCTTGTGTGTATTATAATAATACTGGCTCATCGGATTATTTACAAAATGTAAATTTTATTAAAAATCATATAGATGGGGGCTATTACAATATGTATTTCAATTATCCTGCCGGCACTGTTAACGGTATGCGGACAAGCGCCATGTCGGTAACCATCGATAGCAATATTATGAGCAATGCATATTATTGTGCGTTTTATTCGTATTATTATGCACGTT
>ERZ795030.583-NODE-583-length-54911-cov-11.770144_pt1 | contig 54911 bp, 46 predicted proteins | sample MGYA00375122_ERZ795030 | MGnify/ENA primary metagenome ERZ795030 (study PRJEB30165, sample SAMN05720146) | activated sludge metagenome | isolation source: anaerobic digester from wastewater treatment plant | place: Japan | collected 2015-04-20 ... | reverse complement strand
TCAATCAAATCGTCGAAAGTTTTGATACTACTCTTGGCTTGTACGTCAACAATTTGTTTGATGAGGGCATCGTTGTAAGTTTCAGCCTCTACATCACGAATGACGCCCAAAGCAACGGGATATTCCGGACCGGACATTAAAATAAGTTTTAAATGTAACGTAGGATCTGGTGTTTTGGCATCGTGGGTCAGGATGTCATTTTCTGTGATACCGTTTTCACCTATGGTTACTACTTTCAAATTCAATCCTTCCAAGATCAATCCTTTATCTTGATTTTTTCCAAAAATCATTTTCTTACCGTGTTCCAACACGATGATTCTGTCCTCACGGGTAGTCTTTTCAGAAAGATATTTGTGTGCACCATCATGAAAGATGACACAGTTAACCAGACATTCTACAACAGAAGTGCCTTTATGTTTAGCAGCAGCAAGTATGGTCATGTGCGATGACTTCATGTCAACATCCAATACTCTTCCGAAAAAAGTACCCCTGGCGCCCATGGTTAGTTCACCCGGACGGAAAGGCTCTTCTATGGTTCCAAAAGGGGAAGAATTAGTAATACACCCTTTAAGGGTTGTGGGTGAATATTGCCCTTTAGTCAAACCATAAATTTGATTATTGAAAATCAATACATTGATGTCAATATTTCTTCTTACACTGTGGATGAAGTGATTGCCGCCGATAGCCAGGCAGTCGCCGTCACCGGTGACTTGCCAAACCGTTAAATCAGGGTTTGCCACTTTTACGCCGGTGGCGATAGCAGCACTTCGGCCATGAATACCGTGAAATCCGTAGCTGTTTACGTAATAAGGCAATCTCGATGAACAGCCAATACCGGATACAACCACTGTTTTTTCCGGAGCAACGCCCATATCAGCCATGACTTTTTGCATGGCAGCCAATATAGCATAATCGCCGCAACCCGGGCACCAGCGCACCAATTGATCGCTTCTAAAATCTTTTACCGTATATTGAGTTTTTTGTGTCGTGTCCATGTCTGTTTATTTTAAAAGTGAACTGATGTGTTCTTCCAATTCAGCGGAAGAGAAAGGCTGTCCTTGAACTTTGTTGTACTGAAGATACTCTTTCCCCGGAACTTTTGTCCGAAGAATAGTAGCAAACTGTCCACCGTTCAATTCACAAACAACCACCTTTTTGTATTTGGCAATCACCTCTGCCGTATTCTTTGGCAAAGGATTGATATAATTAAAATGCGCCAAAGCAACCTTTTTACCTTGCTCATTCAAATCAAGAACGGCTGTTTTCAGGTGTCCATAGGTAGAACCCCAGCCAACCACCAACAAATCAGCATCCGCGTTTCCTTCAACTTTCAAATCCGGAATGGCATTGACTACATAATCTACCTTAGCCTGACGGGCATCTACCATGCGCTGATGATTCAAGGCTTCCGTAGAAACAGCACCGGTAACATAATTTTTCTCCAGGCCTCCGTTGCGATGCTCCAAGCCTGGTACACCAGGAATATTCCAATACCTGGCCTTAGTTTCAGGATCGCGAGCCGTAGCTGACAAGCCTGTCATGCCCGATTTTACATAATGGGGTTTAATCTCCGGAAGATCGGCAAATTTCGGTAGTTTCCACAGGGATGAACCATTGCCGATAAAGCCGTCAGTAAGTAAAACAACCGGCGTAGAGTGTTCCAAAGCTATCTTGGCAGCTATAAAGGCATAATGAAAGCAGTCTGCAGGAGTAGAAGCCGCAAGCACTACAACCGGACTTTCACCATTCCTGCCATACATAACTTGTAATAAATCCGTTTGCTCTGTTTTGGTAGGCAATCCCGTAGAAGGACCGCCACGCATCACGTCCACAATAACCAAAGGCAATTCCGCCATCACAGCCAAACCAATGGCTTCCGACTTCAAAGCGACACCCGGTCCGGAAGTATTGGTCGCTGCCAGCGCTCCTGCAAAGGAAGCCCCGATGGCAGTTGTAATACCCGCAATTTCATCTTCAGCCTGTATGACCTTCACTCCCATGTCTTTCCTGCGAGCGAGTTCCTGCATGATATCGGAAGCGGGGGTAATGGGATAACTACCCAAAAATAATTCAAGATTGGCTTTCTTTGAAGCTGCAATCAATCCCCAGGCAGTGGCCTTATTTCCGCTTATACTGGTATACTTACCTTTGGGCGTTGATTCCGACTTGTTAACCTGAAAAGTAGAAACATTCAAATGCAGGTTGTGACCGTAATTAAATCCGTCCACCAAAACTTTAACGTTGGCCTCCAATACTTTAGGTTTGTTTTTAAACTTACCGGAAAGAAAATGAATGGCAGCATCAATGGGGCGATTGAATAACCAGCAAACCAATCCTAAGGCAAACATATTTTTACTCCTTAACACGGATTTGTTGTCTATGTCGAAATCCTTCAAACTCTCCTGAGTCATTGATGTCAGAGCAACCGGAATCAATTGTACAGTATCTGAAATTTTCAGTTCTTCGAAAGGATTATCTGTAGAAAACTGTGCTTTTTCCAATTCTTTTTTCCCAAAAGCATCTGTATCAAAAATGATTGTGCTATGTTTTTTGACACCTTTAGCATTCACTTTCAGAGCAGCAGGATTCATTGCCACCAAAACATCGGCATCATCACCGGGAGTATAAATTTTCTCCGACCCTAGATGCACCTGAAAACCGGACACACCAAATAAAGTACCCTGTGGTGCCCTGATTTCAGAAGGATAATCCGGAAAAGTGGAAATTTCATTTCCCAGGATAGCCGATAAATTAGAGAACAAAGTCCCGGTGAGCTGCATCCCATCTCCAGAGTCTCCGGAAAATCGGATAACTACGGTTTTCTTTTCAGTTGTTTTGATATCAGTCATATTTACGAGTTAGGTATTATAAATTTTGCGATTCTGAGCTGCGAGTAAGTTAATGTGCTCGTTCTTAACTCGAATCGCGGAATATTAATCTGACTTACAACAATTAAGTCATTTTTTTAAAACTCTGCGTTATTTGGTGTGCGTGGGAAAGGTATCACATCGCGGATATTGGTCATGCCGGTTACAAACAACATCAGCCGCTCGAAACCCAAACCAAATCCGGAATGAGGTGCTGTCCCAAAACGACGGGTATCCAAATACCACCAGATATCTTTTTCAGGAACACCCATTTCCTGAGCACGCTTTTTTAATTTCGTATAATCTTCTTCTCTTTGAGAACCTCCAATAATTTCGCCGATTTTCGGGAACAATACATCCATTGCTCTTACCGTCTTGCCGTCTTCATTGAGTTTCATATAGAAAGATTTGATGTCTTTTGGGTAATTGATGAGGATAACCGGTTTTTTAAAATGTTTCTCAACCAGATATCTTTCATGTTCAGACTGTAAATCCATACCCCAGCCAATAGGATATTCAAATTTTACACCCTTGCCAACGGCTTCCTCCAAAATTTCAACACCTTCTGTGTAGGTCAGGCGTTGGAAGTCATTTTCTACCACAAACTTCAAGCGTTCTATCAACTCCTTATCAAACATATCATTGAGGAATTGTATATCATCCGTACACTTTTCCAGTGCCCAGCGTACACAGTATTGCACAAAGTCTTGTGCCAATTGCATATTATCTTCTATCTCATAAAATGCCATTTCAGGCTCTATCATCCAAAATTCAGCTAAATGGCGTGGAGTATTAGAGTTTTCTGCACGGAAAGTGGGGCCAAAAGTATAAATTTCACCCAATGCCAAAGCTGCCAATTCTCCTTCCAACTGACCGGAAACAGTCAAATTAGTCTGTTTGCCAAAGAAATCTTTGGAAAAATCAACCTTACCTTTATCGTTTTTAGGTACATTTTCCAGATCCAGGGCAGTCACCAAAAACATATTACCTGCCCCCTCACAATCGGATCCGGTAATGATTGGTGAATGGAAATACACAAATCCTCTTTCGTGGAAGAAAGTGTGGATTGCCATAGCCATATGGTGACGCATGCGCAAAACGGCACCGAAAGTATTGGTTCTCGGTCGCAAATGAGCTATCTCGCGCAAGAATTCTAAGGAGTGACCTTTCTTCTGTAGTGGATAAGCCTCTGGATCGGCAGTGCCGTATATTTCAATAGCTTCAGCGTGAATCTCAACATTTTGCCCTTTCCCAAGAGATTCCACCAATTTTCCCGTTACGCTGATACACGCCCCGGTAGTGATGGGTTTCAGAAACTCTTCACTAAAATCGGTACTTTCAGCCACTACTTGAATGTTGTGTATGGTAGAACCATCATTCAGTGCAATAAAACTGATGTTTTTGTTACCACGCCTGGTCCTTACCCAACCCTTTATGTTGACGTCTGCACCAAAATCAGTACGCTTGAGCGCATCAATAATTTTTGTTCTCATTTTAAGAGGTTTACAATTCAGCCCGCAAAAGTAATAAAAAAAAATGAATTGTGGCGGACAGACTACCCAAGTGCTCAACGAGTACTGACAAACCAACAACATTTTTAAGTGAAAACCTTCAGTTCCTCACAGATTAACACAGATTGGGAGTCGCAGATTTTCAAATTATTCGAGCAAAGCGGACGCAGTCTTGACCTTTTTTTGCCTCTTTTTTTATGTCAAGACAAAAAATAAAGAATAAGGGTTCAAGCCAAAAAACAAACAAGTTCTTTCATTATCAACGTCATCAGGGGCTGCACTTTATTTCCTACTTCCTGTACTTCTTCATGACTAATTTCGACAATTTTACCAGGTACGCCAAGGTCAGTTATAACGGAAATGCCAAACACCTGCATGCCGGCGTGCTTGGCAACAATAACTTCCGGAACTGTGCTCATGCCAACTGTATCGGCACCGATGATTCGAAAATATTTGTATTCGGCAGGTGTCTCGAAGGTCGGTCCTGAAGTACCTGCGTATACACCTTCCACCACTTTGATATTGTGCTTGGCGGCTATGGCTTTTGCCTGAGTAATCAATGCCTTGGAATAGGCTTCACTCATATCGGGGAACCTTGTCCCCAACACTTTATAGTTTTTCCCACGCAACGGATGTTCGGGAAATAGATTGATATGATCAGTAATAAGCATCAAATCGCCTATCTCAAAATCAGGATTAAGACCACCCGAAGCATTGGATATCAATAAAGTGTCAATCCCTATTGCTTGCATCACCCTGACCGGAAAGGTAACTCTTTGCATATCATATCCTTCGTAATAATGAAATCGTCCTTGCATTACCAGCACATCAACGCCACCCAACTTACCGATAATCAGTTTCCCCTGATGTCCTTCAACAGTAGAAACCGGAAAATTGGGAATGGTATCATATGGTAATTCAACCTTTTGGGTGAGTTGAGTCACCAAGTTACCTAAACCAGTTCCGAGAATGATGCCAATATGAGGCAAGTTATCAAATCTCTTTTTTAGATAAGAGGCGGTTTCTTGAATCTTCTTCAACATAATCGGTAATTTTTTTTATCAATGCGGTTTCGTTATTGTTTAAAATCTTCACACGGATAGGCAATGCATATAAATGATATTTTAGTGAACTGGGCACAATGGGGTTGTTAATCAACCTGGCTGCATCTTTCTCCGTCATTAAAATAAGCTTTTCCTGATTAGGAATTTCATAAAACTGTTTCTCAATCAATGTAATGTCTTTCTCTGTAAACTCATGGTGATCACGAAACTGCAAATGCCTGATATCATCCGTATAATTCCTCAGATGTGACAATATCATTTGGGGCGATACAATCCCCGTTACAAGTAAAACGGATGCTCTTTTTTGTTTAATTTTTTTAAACAGCCACAAGCGGTCGGCATAGCGAATGAAAACCGGCAAGGGTTCATCATACACAAAACTTGAGAAAAACACATGATGATACATGCTGGGTGAGACCTCATGCTCAATAACACGCATGTCTATCGCTGACATGCCGACCGGGCATTTGGTTACGATGATAATATCGGCACGTCTTGCTCCTTGTTTTTTAGGTTCACGAAGATTACCACCCGGCAACAAACTATCACGTGTATACAATCGGTTGTAGTCTGTAAGCAAAATTGATAAGCCCGGCCTGATTCTACGATGTTGATGTGCATCGTCTAAAACGATCGCGTCTAATGTCGGATAAAGATCCAACAATTTATCTATTCCCTTGCTTCTATTTTCAGAAACAGCCACCGGCACCCCATGAAATTTGAGATACATCTGCATGGGCTCATCGCCTATTTTCAGGGCATTAGACTTCTGATTAGCCAATACAAAACCTTTTGTTTCCCGTTTGTATCCGCGACTCAAAATGGCAACACGGAAAAGCGACTGCAACTCGGACACGATAAATTCAGTATGTGGAGTCTTGCCGGTCCCACCAACTGTCAAATTTCCAACCGATATAACGGCTGTATTTTTTTCTTTTGAAGGCAACAAACCAAAGTCATATAAACTGTTTCGAATGCACATCACGATACCATACACAAACGATACAGGTAAAAACAATAGTCTTCTGATGACTTTCTTCATGGCTGCTATCTCAGGGGGCATCTCATAAACACCTGACTGCTGCACTTCGACTTCGCTCAGTAACCACGTTACTTTTGATATTCGGACTCATCCACGTACTTTGAGTACGCGCCTTTGTCCTCAATCTCAGCGCCTTGCATTTGGACACTTCTAAGACACCTTGCTGTTTATTAATTAAATATTTTGCCTTGCATTGCAAAGTTAATCATATATCATGTTCATGCGACAGTATTAATGAAAAATATTCATTTTCAACACTATGGAACCGGGTCATAACCACTCCCTCCCCAGGGATGACAACTCAGAATTCTTTTTAGAGCAAACCATCCTCCTTTGAAAATTCCGTATTTCATCACAGCCTCTACAGCATATTGTGAGCAAGTGGGCGTGTATCTGCAGCTTGGTTTCAGCAGTGGTGAAATCGCATACTTGTAAAAATAAACAGGTATTAAAAATATATGTCTGATTAAAACTTTCACACCTCTAACGCTTGCACAATTTTTTCCAAAGATAATTTGACTTTATCTTCTATTTCTAAATATGAATGCGTACTGCCAGACAAATAAATAAATGCAAGATCGAGCTGCACGTTTTTATCGATACATTTTTGATGAAGCACCCATTTATTCAGACGATACGATTCCCGTATTTGTCTTTTAACTTTATTGCGGTGAACAGCTTTTTTGATTCTCTTCTTGGGTACGCTGACTAGGATCTTAACTGGAGTTTCTTGAACGTTATCAATCCGCTTATAGACCACCTTCAATGGATAGACTTTAAAAGTACTACCCGCTTCAAACAATTGTTTAATACGGATTTCACCGCACAAACGTTCGTTCTTGGAAAATTGATTGGATTGATTTATCGCCATACGCATGAATGAACGTCTTTCGTTTATCCTAATAAATTTAATCCCAAAAATACGATTTTTTTCCGTAAATTTGGGATTAAATTGTCTAATTGAGTCAACAAATCAGTTATTTGTTGTCGTTTTTCAATTTCTTAAAGTGCTCTTTTAAATAAGCATCCAACGCCATGGTCATGGATGGAGATTCTTCTGTCGGTGCCTCTAAGTCCAACCTCAAGCCCGACTCACGAATAGCTGCCGCTGTAGCCCCACCAAAGCAGCCGATATGAATGTCCCCTTGTACAAAATCAGGAAAATTAACAAATAAGGATTGTACTCCCAGGGGGGTAAAAAACAGTAACATATCATAATCAAAATTTTCCTTCGGAGTATATTCGTTGGCTACTGTTCTGTACATCACTGCTTTCGTATAGGAAATTTTTGAGTTGTCAAGTGCATTAACAACATCTTCATTCAGCACTTCAGGTGTTACAAACAAAAACTTCTCATCCGCATGCTTATTCAAAACAGCCACAAATTCGGGCATTTTTCCACTCGAACCGAAGAAAACTTTGCGTTTCCGATACTGGATGTAATGCTGTAAATAAACTGCTACCGACTCAGAGATACAAAAATACTTCATTTCCTGCGGTACAGTAACTCTCATCTCTTCACACATACGGAAGAAATGATCAATACCTTGTTTTGCATTGAAAATGATGGCCGAAAAATCCAAAATTTTTATTCGCTGCGCCCGAAATTCTTTTGCACTTAACGGCTCAACTTTGATAAGTTGATAAAAGTCAATCTTAACATTATGTTTCTCACTTATATCAAAGTAGGGAGATTTTTCACTTTTGGGCCGGGGCTGGGACACTAATATCTTTCTGATTCTCAATGCTTAACAAATTAAAGTTTAAAACCCTTTTATTATCCATTTATAGACTTGAAACAGCCCTATATAGGGCAAAATTTCGAGAGCGCAAAGATACAACAATATGTGAATAGAATCTAATATTTTTTTATAAAAAAGCTGAAAAAGTTTAATAACCAAGAATATAGCTGATAAAATCGCGAATATTGATGCTATGATGTCAAACAGATTCGGGAAAGTTCCATGGCAAAAATATATTTTCAATATCAACAAAGGAGCGACTAGCAGACTGAGAAAAAATAGGGTGTTGGTATAAAACTCATCGCCGGATTTAAACGACGCTTCTTTTGAAAAAGTATAGGCTACGACGCGCATAAGGAAATGTTTGACAATCAAAAAAATTAAACTGCACAAAAACAGCAGGAAATAAATTGAAAAGCTGAGTTGTGCTGACGGATAAAAGCCTAAATATACATACAAACTCAAAATGCCTACAGCAAAAATAATTAAAAAGAAACGCGATTGATACCCTTCCGTGGTTGTTTGACTGAACATACTTTTGCGGATTTTCACTTTGGCAATATTTTGCAGTGAATCCACTATCCACCCATAAGACCGATTAACGGAAAAGACAAAAAGTACGAACAAAAACAAGATAACCCCGAATATCCAATTTTGCATGTGAGGTAACTGCGGAAACAAATCTCCCTGAAAACTAACAGGTAAGGATCGTAAGCCATCCAAAGAATTTTGGATATAGAAAACAGCTTCCCCATACCGGGGATTAATCCGGAAAGTCAAAATATCATAAATACCAAACATCCGCCACACCGTTTTTAAATTAATTAAATGTACAAAAATACGTTATTTTCTGTATATTTGCATAAATTTTTTCACAATGATACTAGTTACAGGAGCAACAGGATTAGTTGGCGGACATCTTCTCTGGCATTTATTACAACAACATGAGGAAATTGTTGCGATTAAAAGGTCATCCAGCAACATGAATACCATTCACACCGTATTCAAGTTTTACACAAAAAACCCCGATGAACACTTAAAAAAGATAGCTTGGAGAATTGCAGATGTGAATGATTACAACTCTTTGCAAAAAGCCATGTCAGGCATAGAGCAAATTTATCATTGTGCGGCGATAGTCTCCTTAGGGAAACAAGATAACAACATTGATGATGTGAATGTGTCCGGAACCCGAAATATGGTAGAACTGGCCCTGGCACACAAAGTGAAAAAGTTTTGCTATGTAAGCTCGATTGCAGCTTGTGGTTTCAGCCACAAAGGAGAGATGATTGACGAAGAAACCCCTTTTCAAAGTTCAACACACAAAACACCTTATGCCGTCAGTAAACATGCAGCTGAACAAGAAATTTGGAAAGGAATTGAAAAAGGTTTAAAAGCCATTATAGTCAACCCGGGTGTCATCTTAGGCGTTTCCGGGGCTAAATCCAGCAGCATGCTACTTTTCCATCAGGTAAAAAGAGGATTTATGTTTTACACCTTGGGCGGATCCGGTTATGTGGATGTGCAAGATGTGGTCAAAGCTATGATTTTGCTGATGGACAGTGACATTCATTCAGAAAGATTTATTCTTGTCGGCGAAAACAACTCCAATCAAGAAATATTGAATTGGATGGCAACGGGCTTTAATAAACCCAAGCCATTTATCAAGGTAGGACGCAGACTAATTACGGTAATCGGCTTCCTTTCTGAAATTTCCGGAAAGATTTTCAAATACACTCCACTCTTAGACAGAAGCATGGGTGTTTCGGCCACCAACCGTTCCTATTATTCATCTCAAAAAATAAAAGATGCCATAGGGTACCAGTTCAATCCTATTTCAAATTGCATTGCCGACGTCTGCAGATTCATGCTGCAAAACTAATTTCAATTTTTCTACAAACAATTTGGCATCTCCCATGGGAAGGGAAAGCGGAGGCAATAGTCTGATGGTGTTTGTTCCCGAAACGCCGGTAAATATTTTTTGTTCAAAGAGCAAACGATTTCTGATATCTTTTATCGGCTCTTCAAACTCTAATCCTATCATCAATCCCAAACCACGTACCTCTTTAATCTGAGGGATTTGTTTCAATTCAGACACTAAATATTCACCAACCTTTTGAGCGTTTTGGACAAGGCTTTCCGCCTTCATGATATCCAATACTGCGATTGCTGCAACACAAGCCAGGTGATTACCCCCGAAGGTAGTACCCAAAAGACCGTGCGAAGGTTTAAACATCGGACTGATTAGTACGCCCCCTATGGGATAACCGTTTCCCATGCCTTTGGCGGTAGTGATTAAATCAGGACGAATATCGGCGTATTGATGGGCAAAAAACTTTCCGCTCCTACCGTAACCCGACTGTATTTCATCAAGAATTAGAATAGTTCCCGTGGCTTTGCAAGCATCACTCAATTGATTCAGAAAACGAACATCAGGTATCTGAATACCGCCAATACCTTGAATCCCCTCGATAATTACGGCACAAACATCCCTTTTTTCTAAAGAATTTCTTACTCCATCAATATCGTTAAGAGCAAAAAACTCGACTTCCAAACCTTCATTGATGGGAGCAATGATCTTAGGATTATCAGTGACTCTTACTGCCATTGAAGTACGTCCGTGAAAACTCTTTTTGAATGAAATCACTTTTTTCCTTCCATTGTGGAAAGAAGCTAATTTCAGAGCGTTCTCATTGGCCTCTGCACCGGAGTTCACCAAAAAAAGTGCGTAATCTTCATATCCTGAAATTTTCCCAAGTTTTTCGGCCAATTCATGCTGAAATTTATTGACAATTGTATTGGAATAAAAGATAAGTTTTTCAGTCTGACTCTTTAATTTTTGAACAAAAAACGGATGCGAATGACCTACAGATATAACAGCGTGTCCACCGTAAAAATCGAGATATTCTATGCCCTGTTTATCGTACGTTCTACACCCAATCCCCTTTTCAATTTCAACGTCAAACACCGGATACACATCAAAAGGTTCCATATTAATAGTTTTTAATCAGTTAAAGATAATTTGTCAGTTAACTCCAAACCACAGCGGCCTAGACAAACAAAATCAGATGATGGATTTAATCATAGAATTGTTGCAATACGCAATCCGATAAAGATAGCATATAATAAATGAAGAAGCTTGATCTTGCCTTTACGCACGTAACACAGAAGCTTGATGCAAAGCTTCTAAAACATTGATGATATAATCCCCCATTTTTTCACATTCGGTGATAATATCCATGTAGGTTACACTAATCTGATATTTGTATTTTTTCGAATTAACATCTAATATATTTTGAGTTTTCAACCTGTCTCTAAAGTTATTGATTTCATTTTCTGTATTTTCAGAACGAATAAACTCTTCATAACTCACATCATCGTTTTCGAGTGCATCGATCATTTGCTGAATGGCTTTGTCAACAAGATTCATCATAAGTTGAATATTGTTGTGCATCTCTTCCGTATAAACAACTTTATTTTCATTTCTGCGCACAATCGTACGACCAATATTGTAGCAGCCATCACAAATACTTTCGATTTCGGAAACCACACGAAGCATTTTCTGTACCTGATACTTACTTTCAGGACTCAACCTACCGTCGGAAACTCTAGTCAGATAAGAAGCAATCTCAACCTCCATCCTGTCGCTGATGCCTTCGTACTTCTGAATACGAGTAAACAGCTTGACCGCCTCATTTTCATCCTGCTCGGAATAGAACTTCCTGACGATCTCAAACATCCTCTGCGCACGCAGGCTGTAAGATTTTATTTCATTCCATGCTTGTACTAATGACAGTTCAGAAGTTGACAACAAGCCCATGGATATATAACGCAATTGAAACTCCGAATCATCAGTAGTTTTACTCTTCAGCACAAAAGACACCAATTTGGCAATTGGTTTTGTAAACCACACCATAATCAAGGTATTTGTAACATTGAACACTGTATGAAAAAGAGCCAAACCATAAGCAGTTGAAGTCCTGTATTTCATCAACACTTCTCTGTATGCAACATCTTCTGCACTCAACAAAGAGACATCGGCAGAGAGAATATGTGCAGCATTGGGATTGGAAATTATTTCCTGAGTGAACAAATTAGGATTGCCAATACCAATCAATTCGGAAAAATTGCCGACTAACCCCAGCATCGGATAAAATAAAATAAGTACTCATGTTACTCCAAAAATATTAAAAACCGTATGAGCCAAAGCTGCACGTTTGGCAGATACATTAACCGGAATTGCTGCAATATTAGCTGTAATTGTTGTTCCTAAGTTTTCTCCCAAACACATTCCAACTGCCAGTTCATAGGATATCCAACCTTGCGTCACCATAATCAGTGTGATAGTCATGGTGGCAGAAGAAGATTGAACAATAACAGTTAAAATAGCTCCAACAACAAAGAAAAAAAGAACGGACAAAAAACCTGATTGTGTAAAACGCTTTAAGAACTCAAGCATTTCAGGGTTATTTTGAATATCAGGCATGGAACTCTTCATAAACTGTAATCCCAAAAACAACAATGAAAATCCAACTATGAATTCTCCGTATGATTTGTGTTTGCCTTTGGAAGAGAAAATCAAATGAATGGCTATTGCCAGCAGCGGAATTGCAAATGTGCTTATATTGATGGAAAATCCAAACACAGCAATAATCCATGCGGTGAGCGTACTTCCAATATTGGCACCCATAATGACAGAAATGGATTGCACCAGGCTGATCAAACCGGCATTCACAAAACTAACCAACATCACAGTTGTAGCAGAAGACGATTGAATAATTGCAGTAATAATCAGTCCTGTAAGCACACCGGCAAACCTATTCTTAGTCATAGCCGTCAGCACCGATCTTAGCTTGTTACCTGCGGCTTTCTGCAAACCCTCACTCATGGTTTTCATCCCAAAAAGGAAAAGACCCAGAGAGCCAATCAACATCATGAAGTCTAACAAAGAATAATTCATGCTGGGATTGATTTAATTTGCTTAATCTGTTTTGGAATTAAAGAAGTCATAATATCTTCAACATTTGCCTTGAAGAAAACATTCCGAAAAGTGGCACAAAAATACTTTAAATAAGTAAAAACACAAATTATTATCAAATTATTAGTATTAATTTTACAGAAATTTTTTTCTAATTTATCATTCACTTGCAATCATTTACAACATGAGCAAAAACATCACGATTTATTGTAAAAACACGAATTCTTATCATGATTTTCCAATGGGGACCACCCTACTTGAAATTGCCGACCAATTGAATATTCGTGTAAAACACGAGATTGTGGCAGCCAGGGCCAATTATAAAACCGAAGGATTAAATTTCCCGATATACAAACCCAAAGACATAGAGTTCATTGATATTACTTGTCAATCCGGAATGCGGCTGTATGTACGCACTCTAAGTATGGTATTAGCTTATGCCACCAAAAGATTGTTTCCGAAAGCAGTACTCAGTATTGTACATGCGATTTCAAAAGGATATTATTGTCGTATCGAACATTTGGGACGTGAAGTATCAGAAGAAGACATTGAGCTTATCAAGGCAGAGATGAAAAAAATTATTGCCACCGGAGAAAAAATCATTGAAGAAGAAAAGCAGGTCAAAGAAGTCAAAAAAATCTTTGCCAAACAATATAACGGGTATGAGAGCATGTCTCTTTTCGAAACCATCAACACCCCTTACATGAAATACTTCAGAATCAATAATTACGTTGATTATTACAATGGTGCGCTATTGCCTTCTACCGACAGACTACACCTTTTCGATCTGATTCCCTACTATGACGGTATGTTATTGCGTATTCCGAATAAAAACAATCCAACCCAACTGGAAGAATTTGAAGAAATGCCCAAGCTATTCGATATATTCAAGGAACATGTGAAATGGAACAAGATCATAAATGTCAGCACAATTGGAGAATTCAACGTAGTTTGCAGAAATAAAAAAGCATTCGACTTAATTAAGATTGCCGAAGCCTTGCATGAGAAAAAAATCGCTCGTATTGCTGATACGATTGAGAAGAATGCTTCCTTAAAAGTCATCCTGGTTTCAGGACCTTCTTCTTCGGGAAAAACAACTTTCAGCAAAAGATTATCTGTGCAATTAATGGCAAGTGGTTTGAAACCTGTGATGCTTTCCATGGATAATTATTTTGTAAACCGGGAAAATACACCTGTCGATGAAAACGGTGAACACGATTACGAACATCTTCATGCCCTGGATTTGGATTTTTTTAATCAACAAATCCGGCAATTAATCAATCAGGAAGAAATTGACCTACCTTCCTTTAATTTCGAAACCGGAAAGAGAGAATTTCGAGGGAGAAAACTCAAACTCACTAAAGATTCCATCCTCATCATTGAAGGTATTCATGCCCTTAATCCTTCTTTATTATCCAAAATTCCAAGAGAAAATATTTACAAAATATATGTTTCGGCTTTGACGACCATTGCCATTGACAGCCACAATTGGATTCCCACCACCGACACACGATTGTTGCGAAGAATTATCCGCGATCATCGCTATAGAAACTATTCAGCCCGGGAGACCATTGCCCGTTGGCCAAGCATCAGAAGGGGGGAAGATAAGTGGATATTCCCGTATCAGGAAGATGCCGACGTGATGTTTAATTCAGCATTGATTTTTGAATTAGCAGTATTGAAAAAATATGCAGAACCAGTTCTTTCAGAGGTACCCCAGTATTGTGATGAATACGCCGAAGCATACCGCCTAATAAAATTTTTAGGCTTCTTTGCTCCCATCCCTGATAGAGAAATACCTCCCACTTCATTACTAAGAGAATTTACCGGGGGCAGCAGTTTCAGGTATTAAGTTTCAAGAATAATAACTGTAGTTTGTTTTCGTTATTTCTTATTCCTGTTTCATTCTACCATGCATTTTATCTCAAAATATTGGAAAACTATTTTAGTGACCATAGTAATCCTGGTGCTGTCTTTTGTTAAATTCCCAATTCTTGAGCCAACTCCTAAGTTCACGCACACGGACAAGATTATTCATTTTGGCATGTATGCAGGACTGACGATTGTGCTGATGCTTGATTACCATCGTGATGAAAAATCAGATAAATCAAATCAAAAATTCTTGTTGATATGTTTGTCGTTCCCCCTTTTAATCGGCCTGTTTACAGAAATTCTTCAAGGTGCATTGATTTATTACAGAGACGGTGACATTTATGACGTGATTAGCAACAGTTTTGGAGTGCTTGCAGGCTGGGGTGTCTTTGCCCTTTTTAAAAAAAATATTAAAACCTGACATATACGATTTAACCCTGTTTATTTATTTGTTTGTTTATGGATCTTGAAAAATTAAAATTTAGAATCGGCATCACGCTGATTAATGGTGTTGGAAACAACTTAGCAAAAAATCTGATCGCATACCTCGGTAGTGAAGAAGCTGTTTTTAAGGAGCCCCAAAAAGGATTATCAAAAATCCCCGGTATCGGCTCTTCTCTTGCCAAAGAAATTATCAATCACAAAGAGGCACTTTTGAGGGCTGAAAAAGAAATTGAATTTATCCTGAAAAATAATATTCAATGCCTTTATTATGCCGATAAAAACTATCCTTTTCGCCTCAAAGAATGTCCGGATGCTCCCCTGCTCCTTTTCACCAAAACTGCCCGGAACCTCAATGACGGGAAATTTGTAAGTGTAGTCGGGACAAGGCGTGCTACTGCTTATGGAAAAGAGATTTGCAATCAATTTATCCAGGCACTGGCTGTTGTTCCCAACCTTACAATCGTCAGCGGATTAGCCTATGGGATTGATATTTGTGCACACAAAGCAGCTCTCAACAGCCACACCCCTACTATAGGTGTCATCGCACATGGACTAGACAAAATCTATCCACCTGTTCATCGGTCTATTGCCGTTCGTATGCTCGAAAAGGGCGGATTGGTAACTGAGTACTTAAGCAACACCAATCCCGACCGACCGAATTTTGTGCAACGCAACCGTATCATTGCCGGACTTTCGGATGCTGTAGTTGTCGTTGAGTCAGGTATTAAAGGTGGTGCATTAATCACGGCAAGATTGGCGAATGATTACAACCGTGATGTATTTGCTTTTCCCGGAAGGATACATGATGAATGGTCGAAAGGTTGTAACGACCTTATCCGACACAATCGGGCTGCTTTAATTTATTCAGCGGATGATTTCATTCAATTGATGGGATGGGATGATGCACTTAAACCTAAAAAAAGAGCCGTTCAAACCGAACTTTTTACCACATTGAGTGATGAAGAAATGCAAATTTTTACAGCAATCAGGAAACATCCTGACAACATTCATGTAAATGAATTATCGGTACTTTCTGCTATCCCGTACAGCAAGCTCACCGCCCTATTGCTTCAAATGGAATTCAAAGGCTTGGTAAAATGCTTGCCGGGAAATGTTTACAAGGCTGTTTTACCAAACTAAAACACGTATAGCAGCGATTTTTCATTATCAAAACTAAAACATTAAAAACCTTCAATGGCGAAGAATTAACAAAAACTCCCTGTTTCGACATAAATTGCAGACAATCCGGGGAGCTACCGCGATGACGCCTTCTCCAAACTGATTGATTCAGATTGATAAAGATAAAAAGATTGATGTTTAGAGATAATAAATCAATTTACCTTGCAACTGAAATCCATATCTGGTTGAAGTCCTTCTCCAACTAATAGAGTTATACAGGGGGTTATGTTCAACGATAAAGACAGCTCCACCATAAATTTGTAAATTCGGTCGAATAAAATAAGTTGAATTCAGTCCGGCAGAAACAACTGCCTTAAAGTTGTTTATCTGATCTTTTGTTTTTATTTTGCCCATATTTGCTGTGTAAACTGAATCTGTATTTATTGTTCCAACAGAATACTGATATATATAATCATTGTCCGGATTTGTACGGTGTGCAAAAATATTGACGTACCCTTTTGGGTGATATACTTTAAAACCTATGTACTGACTATTCCCTCCTGTTCCGTTACCTGCCCCCAACCACTGACCGCGATTGGTATAACCTTGTTTCATCTGATGATGGGCATAAAAGGTAGCGGGCCACTGAAACTGAAAATCTTGCGATATTTCCAAATTACTTACTTCCAGCATCAACTCCCCCCTCATGTGCCGGGAAATCAAATGCATGGGGACCGACTTCCTCATACCCGATGTATAAACCATACTGTGAAAGGGATAGCGGATATAACCATATACGCTCGGACTGTAGTCATTCAAACCGATTTCTGTATAGACCTCAAAACCAGATGCAGGCAGCAAATAATTCAAACCGATGGATGCGCGCTGATCCCACACATCACGTGCACCACTCAATTTCCAGGGAATATAAAACAAATCGAGCACAGCTTTTAAAGACTCCGACTTCCATGGAGATAAATAATTTCGATTTGCCGTCAGAACCAATCCTTTCAGAAAAGAGGGCGCATACCCTACCGACAAAGCCGTGTAAAGCGTATTGTTATTACTTTCGTCATTGTCAAAATAATCGGATTCGCACAACTGACCCAGCCAAAGACGGGCTTCTATTTCTCCTATGTTGACTTTCCCAAAACGAAGACCGGCCTTGCGTATACCAATATCAACCTTAGGATAAGAAGGTGCATGGTTGCTATGCAGAATGGGATTGATCCGAGATGGACCCACCCAGACATATTGAGAGCCAAATCCCACAGTAAAAGCTTTATACGAATAACGTATCTCCGAATCACCCCATCCGTAATTTACAAAGGCTTTGTTACCAAAACGCTGAGGCGCATCAACGTATCGAGTTCCATAATAACCGTAAACCGCAGCTTTCTCTTCATACAAACTCCCGGAATAAGCCGGAGGCACAAACTCAAAATTTTGATTCATCGAATAAGCTATTTCCGGTTTCAAGGTCAACTCAAACCCATATTTTTCAAAACGCAATCCTGCCGACAGATAAGCATTCAAACCTTTCCCTTGCCAAAGTAATCCGTCGTTTTGTCCGTAGGGAGCAGTACTGTTATACAAAACCAAACATTCCGGACCATATATTTTCAAAGCATTAGACTTTGAAGCGTTTTGAAAATCAATCTGTTGCCTCCATATATTACCTTCCTGCTGATCAACAGTCCATTTTGAATCGGATAAAGTGCGGTAATTCAAATATGCCCGTTCCGTAAAGCCATCCAAAGCTAAAAAATCATAATAAGACTCCATGTCCGACATGATTTTTTCCTGTGCTAACAAAGGTATCCCGATGATCAGCAGCAGGAAACAAACAGATTGTTTTTTAAAATTCCACATAAATACATACTATTAGACGATTTACCATTTATTAATATAACCCCGACCCCCGCGAACACGGAACCCCGTCATTATTCATTAACAATCAGCCCCTGCTTGCAAAAGTACTCATTCCTTTCCATTTTAGCCTGCACTTTCTTTTTATTCTCATCATTGTCGTTCCACGTTGGGACATGGAACAAATGATATTGAATAGCCACACTTCTTACAGATTTTAATCTAAAGCCGGCAGCTAAAAACCTCCACAACAAATCAGTATCTTCTCCTTCAGCAGGTAAAACAAAGCTTTCATCAAAACCGTTGATGGCATAAATTGCTTTTTTTGAAAAGGACATATTGCATCCGCGCAGGTATTTAGTGGTACGTAAAGCGCGTATAAATCCCAGAATACTTCGAGGATTAAAGTAAAAACTCTCTTCTATATTTATGATAGCACCCTTCCCAAACAAAAGTTTCTTCCATAAAACAGCCGGCATTTTCAGAACAGATTGCGGCGTGTTATTCATTAAGTAAGCAGATGTAGACTCATCTAATTTCACGCGTCTTCCGGACAATATGGTATTTTCTTCGGCATAACGCAAGTGCATTTCTACAAAACGCGGATGTAACACGCAATCTCCATCGACAAAAATCAGCCATTCGGAGCGAGCATGGCGTACGGCATTGTTGAGTGCCTTGTTTTTCCTCCACCCTAAATCTTCCTGCGTCGTATGCTGATAATCATGCTCAAAAGCATAAGCTGCAACAAAATTTTTCATAGTCTCATGACAACCATCCTCGGATATAATAATCTCAAAATTCCGCTCTGTTTGCAGTTTCAATGAATCCAATACCGCTTTTAGAAAAGAAGTATTCTTGTACACTGATATGATGACTGAAGCTTTATACAAATCGTTGATGATTAATTGTTATACGGTTAGTGTGAATATTTTATGAGGGAGCAAAGGTAGTTAAAATTGATGAAAAAATATTTTAAGACAACAACCAAACAATGAATTTGATGGCTGAGGGACACTTTGGGAGCCGTGAAAGATTGATGACAACCAAAGAGAAATAGTTTGTGAAAGAGATGTTTTATATTGTATTTATAAACACTCCATTAAAAAATTCCGGAAAATAGTATGTTTTATGAAAAAATATACTACTTTTGCTGTGCATTTAAGTGTAAGCCTGAAAATAATTATGTACAAAAAATATTTTAAGCGCGTCTTTGATGTTGTGCTATCTGTAACAGCGTTGTTAATTTTATCTCCACTTTTACTTGTAATACTGGTTCCCCTTCTCTTTATTGGAAAATATCCGTTGTTTTTTATCCAAGAACGGGTAGGTTATAAAAACAAGATGTTTAAAATTATCAAATTAAACACCATGTACAGAAATTCCGATGGAGGGGGAAAAAATAGTCTTTCTACCGATGATGACGCCCGTGTCATTCCCTTTCGCCGTTTTCTCAGAAAAACCAAAATTGATGAATTGCCCCAGCTCTTGAATATTTTACAGGGCAGCATGTCAATTGTTGGAGCACGCCCTCAAATGCTGGTGGACTTTTACAAATATCCGCCTGAAGTACAAAAACGCATCTATGACACGCATCCCGGTATTACGGGTATAGGATCTATCATTTTCCGTAATGAAGAAAAATGGATATCTAGTGCTAAAGGCGACAAGCACGCATTTTACCGTGAACATATCTCTCCTTATAAAGGTTCTGTCGAACTGTGGTACCAGGATAATATCTCTTTCAAAACTGATATTCTGATCATTTTTATTACTGCCTGTGTATTGATCAACCCCAAATGGGATGATTTGGTGTACAAGGCATTCAAAGATCTGCCTCCCAAACCGGAAGTATTTAATAACAATAAATCAACGATAAACGAATTGAAGGAGTGTCTAACCTCTTAACTTCTCTAGCTACTGTCTGCCTTGAATTTACAAACCAAGGTGTTATTTTTTTACTTCATGAGTTTTGCAAACCGACCAATAAGTTTTTCTGATTTAATTTTATCTGTTAATAAAAACATCACCGTATGAAACGAACATGAGCTAATTTAATCTATTATTTCACTCATGCGAATGATTAATTAGTTCATCGAGAACTCCATACAAACAACTTGAAACAAATTAAAACAAATTATAACCGTATGAAAATCGCTATTGTAGGAACAGGATATGTCGGACTAGTTTCCGGAGCTTGCATGGCAGAAATGGGGGCAAACGTAGTATGCATAGATATAGATAAGCAAAAAATTGAAAATTTGAAACAAGGTGTTATTCCGATTTATGAACCAGGATTGGAAGAACTTGTGTTGCGCAATGTGCAAGCAGGAAGACTGGAATTCACTACCGAGCTGAGAGAAGTGTTGGATGACGTCGAAATTGTTTTCAGTGCCGTAGGTACCCCACCCGATGAAGATGGCAGTGCCGATTTGAAACATGTAGTGGAAGTTGCCCGCACCATCGGGCAACACATGAAACAATACATACTACTGGTTACCAAAAGCACAGTACCCGTGGGAACAGCTGATTTGGTAAAAGAAATTTTACAAGGAGAACTGAGAACCCGGGGGATTGACATACCTTTTGATGTAGCTGCCAATCCAGAGTTTCTAAAAGAAGGCGATGCCATCAACGATTTCATGCGTCCTGATCGTGTGGTTATTGGCACCGAAAGTGAAAAGGCAAAAGATTTATTGTCTCGTTTATACCGCCCCTTGATGCTTAATAATTTCCGCGTAATTTTTATGGATATCCGTTCTGCGGAGATGACAAAATATGCTGCCAACGCCATGTTGGCTACCCGTGTCAGTTTTATGAACGATATTGCCAACTTGTGTGAACTGTTAGATGCTAACGTGAATATGGTACGAAAAGGAATCGGTACAGACTCACGTATTGGCAATAAGTTTTTATATCCGGGTTGTGGCTATGGCGGTTCTTGTTTCCCGAAAGATGTAAAAGCCTTGATTCAAACCGCTGATGAAGTTGGTTATGATCTACAGGTCCTCAAGGCTGTGGAGGCGGTCAATACCTACCAAAAAACTGTGCTGTTTGAAAAGTTACACCATTATTACCAAGGTAAGTTACAGGGTAAAACGATAGCACTCTGGGGCTTGTCCTTTAAGCCCAACACCGATGATGTACGTGAAGCCACTTCTTTAGTCCTGATAGAACTTTTACTGGAAGCCGGTGCCCTTATACGGGTATTCGATCCGGTTGCCATAAAAACCGCCCAAGAAACTGTAAAACACAGACTATCACATTTACCCATTGAAAACATCTACTATGCAACAGATGTATATGACGCTGCATTAAATGCCGATGCCCTGTTGTTGGTAACGGAATGGAAGGAATTTCGTATGCCCAGTTGGCGTGTTATTAAAAAATCAATGAACAAAGCCTTTGTAATCGACGGTCGCAATATATATGACCCAAACGAATTGAGGGAGTTAGGGTTCGACTATTCGGGGATTGGCGTGAAATGATTATAAACCTATTAATCTAAATTAATGGCTACTTCCATCTATCCCTCACCAAACAGCAAATCTCTTATTTTAGTAACAGGTGTTGCCGGTTTCATCGGCTTTCATCTGGTAAAAAGATTGTTGCGCGAAGGCTGGCAAGTGGTTGGCTTGGATAATATCAATGATTATTATGATGTCAATCTGAAATATGCACGCTTGAAAGAGTTGGGAATAGAAAGAAACGACATTCAGTGCAACACGTCGGTTGTAAGCTCATTATATGATAAATTCTTTTTCATCCTGATGAACCTTGAAGATGAAGTCGGCATACAGCAGTTGTTTGACACATACCAATTCGACCACATTTGTCATCTCGCTGCACAGGCTGGAGTGAGGTATTCTCTAGAGTGTCCGATGGCCTATATCAACAGTAATATCGTGGGGTTTACCAATATTTTGGAGTGTGCTAAAAATCATGATGTCAAGCATTTAGTTTATGCCAGCTCCAGCAGTGTATATGGTCTAAACACGAAACTGCCCTTTTCAACCCATGAAGGAACCAATCATCCCGTCAGTTTATATGCAGCCACAAAAAAAAGCAATGAATTGATGGCTCATGTATATAGTCATTTATACGATTTACCTACTACAGGATTACGCTTTTTTACTGTTTACGGTCCTTGGGGCCGGCCAGACATGTCACCCATGATTTTCGCCGATGCTATCGTGCAAAATAAACCAATAAAAATTTTCAACCATGGTGATATGGCTCGTGACTTCACCTATATCGATGATGTAATTGAAGGCGTTGTGCGGATTATCAATCGACCTGCAAATAAGAGTGCTACATGGGATTCAAACTCCCCCGACCCCGCCTGTTCATCTGCACCCTATCGCATCTACAATATCGGAAATTCTTCTCCTGTTCAACTAACAGACTATGTAAAAGCTTTGGAAGACGCTTTTGGCAAAGAAGCTATTAAGACATTTTTGCCCATGCAAGCCGGCGATGTGCAACATACTTTTTCTGATGTATCTGACCTCGAAAGGAAATTTGATTACCGTCCAAGTACAAAATTAACCGATGGATTGAGAGAATTTGTTAAATGGTATAAAGAATATAACTGTTTGTAGAGAACAAACATGTTCATTTATTCTGTTACATAAAAAAAGCACTTCAAACCGTTTCTGTTTGAAGTGCTTTTTTGTGGTGCCACCACGAATCGAACGAGGGACACAAGGATTTTCAGTCCTTTGCTCTACCAACTGAGCTATGGCACCTTCGCTAAGCGGCTGCAAATATAAGCCGTTTTTTTCTACATTACAAATTTTTTGTAAAAAATTCTTTCTGGTAGATTCTACAATATCTCAACGCTATATTCCCACTATGACCCAGCATAAAAAACAAAACTTAATATATGTGATATTTGAGCCGTATTTTATATATTTGTGAACTGAAACATAGAGATGTCTGTTGAAGAAAGAAAAATTCTCAGGTTTTGTTCATACTGTCCGCAATATTCTTCAAATGAGCTTCACTGAAAATTCATAGTAAAATCGTATTTAAATTATAAAAACAACAATATGCAAAAGATAAAAATTGGTGTGATTGGTGGTGCCGGCTATACTGCAGGCGAATTGCTGAGAATTTTGTTGAATCATCCGAATGCGGAGATTGTATTTGTGCACAGCAGCAGCAATGCAGACAACCATATCTCTGAGGTTCACAGCGGATTAACAGGTGAAACAGATTTATTCTTCACCTCTGAACTGGCTTTACATGCGATAGATGTACTGTTTTTATGTTCTGCTCACGGCGATAGCAAGAAATTTATTGAAACGAATAAAATACCGCAAAAGGTAAAAATTATCGATTTGTCGACTGACTACCGTGCAAAAGACAAGAGTCATGATTTTGTGTATGGTTTACCGGAACTATATAAAAAAGAAATCAAGCAAGCCCAACACATAGCCAATCCCGGATGTTTTGCTACCGGCATTGAAATCGCTTTGCTCCCATTAGCATCCAAAGCTTTGCTGAAAGATGAAGTCCATATCCACGCCATTACCGGCTCTACCGGTGCCGGCGTAAAGCCATCTCCGACCGTACACTTCAGTTGGAGAGAAAGTAACATTTCTATGTACAATGCCTTTACACATCGTCACCTGAAAGAAATCAAGCAATCCATTAAGGAGCTGCAACCTGACTTCAATCAATCATTAAACCTGATTCCTGTCAGGGGTGACTTTACACGCGGCATCTACGTAACTGCTTATACAAGCTGTGATTTATCATTGGATGAAGCTTATGCGCTCTATCGATCGTATTATAAAGAGGCAGCATTTACTTTTGTGACGGACATCAATCCTGACTTAAAACAAGTAGTCAACACCAATAAAGCCATTCTTTATTTAGAAAAGCACGGAGATAAATTACTGATTGTTTCAATCATAGACAATTTATTAAAAGGAGCATCCGGACAAGCCGTTCAGAATATGAACCTGATGTTCGGCCTGAATGAAAAAACGGGATTAAATCTGAAGGCAACGGGTTTTTAACTGTCCTTAAGCAGGACACATGGCAGACTAATTCAGGAGGAATACTCGGAATTAGCCCAACAAACCAGCTATTTTTTTACATATTTCCGGATAGTCTTCAACACAATCGGCTCCATGATTTCGTAACCTTCCATGTTAGGATGCACTCCATCAGCAGCAATTTCAACCGGCAATCCTCCACGTTCATCTACTAAGGCCGAATAATAATCAACATAAGGAATCTTATTGGCATCAGCATACGCCTTGATCATGTCATTCAGCAATTTAATGTCGGCAGCCGGGTTTAGTTCCTTGTTCCACCTGAATTCATGGGCAGGCAATATGGAGCACAATACCGGTTTTATTTTGTGAAACTGAGCTAACTCACACATCGATTTGATGTTTTGCATGATATGCTTATGGCTGATAATGCCGTTATTACGGGCAATGTCGTTGGTTCCGGCCATGATAACAACCATCTTGGGTTTCAGATCAATGACATCCGCCTGAAAACGAGCGAGCATATGACTGGTTGTTTGTCCACCGATTCCACGAGCGGTAAACCCATTTTCAATAAAAAATTCCGGATGTTGTCTATACCACCCTTCAGTAATTGAATTTCCCAGAAAAACCACCTTGGCGGGTTTCTGCATCGAATCGTTCATAGCTTCGTATCGATAGAAACGCGCCCAATCAGTTGATCGCATTTTTGCTTTTTCTTTTTCCGCAAAGTGCTGTTCAAGTTGTTTGTATTGATCCGAATCAAGAGTGATACTTATAAATTCAGTATTTTGACCATATAAGCAAGTGAAAATGACCAAAAAGATAAGTGTAAATTTCTTTTTCATGATGTGTTTGAATTTTAAATTGTTTGAAATTGAATGTTCCTGATTTATAGATACTGTCTCAAAAAGTTATGAAGATAAATTTTTTTTGTCGCACTAAAAGGTACAAGTCAGGAATAGTATCATTCCTATCGCAGCGCCTTTGCAATATATTGGTGAGGATTATACCTTTGATATCAGTTGTCAGGTATTTGGAGACAAGCCCGAAAGTTGTATTCTTTTGGAAGATGACGGAGTTTCGTATAATTACGAGCAAAACCAGTTCAATCTGATTAATCTTTCAGTAGAGAAGGGCAGGGGTAAAGTGAAAAGAACCGGCAATTATAAAACCGAACATTACCGTATTAAGGATTGGATATTTATTAAATAGATCTCATTCCCCCGCTACCACCAACACAATTTCTCCCTTTGGGGGATGCTGCGAGAAGTGTTCTGCTAATTCACTCAAGCTACCGCGTTTGGTTTCTTCATAAAACTTAGAAATCTCGCGTGAAACAGAAGCCTGGCGTTCGCTGCCCAATACTTCTGCCAACTGCGTCAGGGTTTTGACCAATCTAAAAGGAGATTCATAAAAGACCATGGTTTTGGTTTCGCCTGCAAGCGACTGCAACTTGGTCTGCCGCCCTTTTTTGTGGGGAAGGAAGCCTTCAAAGCAAAATCTGTCGTTGGGTAAACCGGAAACTACCAAAGCAGGGACAAAGGCAGTAGCACCAGGCAAACATTCTACAGTAATTTCATTTTCAACACACGCCCTCACCAACAAAAAACCCGGATCGGATATAGCAGGCGTACCGGCATCAGAAATCAAAGCGATGGTCTGACCGGATTTTAACCGATCAATTATCCCCTGTACTGTCTTATGTTCATTGAATTTATGATGGGATATGACGGGAGTGTCTATCTCAAAATGTTTGAGTAGAAAGCCACTGGTACGCGTGTCTTCAGCCAATATCAAATCAACCTCTTTCAATACCCTGACAGCCCGCAAGGTCATGTCTTCCAGATTCCCAATAGGAGTTGGTACTACATATAGCTTCATCTTCAAAACTTACGTTTGACAAGCTGATAAAAATCTCCAGCTGTCGGATTGTCTTCCTCCCAGGCGTATTTCGATTGGAGAAAGCTAATCACTTCTTCATAGGTAGCCAACATATTGATGTAACTCAGCGTTTTATTCATTTCCTCTCCATTGTTATTGAATAATTCCCGTTGAAATCTGAAGCGATCTCCCAAACTAATTGCCTGACGAATATCATCTATTTTTTTATTACCTATAGCAGCGTTCAAACCCTCATTGTCACTATTCCCAAGACTGTCGTTACGAGAAGAAACAGAAGCTGCAGAAATTTTTTCTGCGAGTGTGACTTTCTTTTCTTCAACAGTTTGAGACTCATGTCCATTATCATCTACTTCATTATCTTTTTCTATTTCAATAGTTTCTGCCTCATCTTCCAAGCCACCTTTATCTTCATCCTCCTCTTCGTCTTGGATTTCCTCAACAAGTATTTTATCCTCTTCATCGATAATTTCTTCAAGGTTTTCTTCCTCTTCCATTTCTTCTACATGGACTGTCTCCTCAACCACACCTTCCTCTGCAACCTCTTCCGTTACATTTTCCTCAACAAGTTCTTCAACCACATTTTCTCCAACAGGAGGATCTTGAGGAATTTCTTTTGGTTCCTCCCCAGAACCTTCAAGGTCCACCGAAGCAGAAACTAAGTTTTCCTCTTTTTCAGGCATTTGCAATTCTTCTTCAGCAGAAATATCAGCAGACCCGGATGCTTTTACTTTTTCAAGCTGATTGATATAAGACCAAATATCATCCGTTTTATTTTTAGCTAAATTGATGATGGCAGCAGGATAAGTTTCCATTTCCATGAATCCTTCCGTCAGCATGATAAGTTCATCAATGTTTTTACGAATTAATGTTACAAGCAATTCTCTGTTCATATTTTGGTAATTAGTGTTTAGTGATTGGTGATTAGGGTATCGAGTAATCCGGAACAGGCATCTTCCAATAAGTCGATGACATACTCAAAGCCTGCAGGTCCTCCGTAATAAGGATCAGGTACTTCATCAGCTTCTATTTTGGTGAGGAAATCTGTCATTCGGTATATCTTAACCCGGTGTTCTGCAGTAGGAGCTAAATTTTTCAATCCCCTTATATTTTGTTCATCCATACCGATAAGCATATCAAACTGGTCGAAATCAGTTTGGAAAACCGGACGGCAACGATGCGTCAAATTATATCCCCTTTTTGAGGCATGGGCGCGCATGCGACTATCCGGCAATTCGCCTGCATGATATCCATGTAAACCGGCTGAATCAACCTCAAATTTGTCTTGTAAGCCCTTTTCTTTCAACAAACGATTAAACACTCCTTCTGCCATTGGCGAACGGCAGATATTACCCAGACATACAAATAAAATTGATTTTACAGACATTAATATTTCCCTTCTTTTAAAAACTCACAATTTATCCTCTTTTGGAACAATTACCTCAGGAATGTCCTTGTCTACTATCGCTTCCGGTACGGGTTGCTTTTGACCGGTCAACATATTTTCATCACCCAACACCCATCTTTTATAATAAGAAACTATCAGGGTAGTCAACGGCAAAGCGATAATCATCCCAATGATGCCCATCAGGGAACCCCAGACTGACAAAGATAATAAAATGACGGCGGGTTTCAAACCGGTAACTTTACCCATAATTTTAGGCACGAGAAACAAATCTTGAAACAGCTGCACCACAACAAAAACAATCACCACAGCCAACACAACCCCACCAAAACTTTGTCCGGGTTCAGAAGCTTTTAAAATGACTAAAAATATGCCTGGAACTATCGCAACAGTCTGTAAATAAGGTACTAAATTGAGTATCCCTACAAATATTCCAAAAATGATTGCCATGGGCAAGTCGATGATGACGAATCCGATCGCAAACAAAACACCTACAATCAAGGCAACCAGGGCTTGTCCCCTAAAATAACGGTTCATCCCAACTTCAATGTCACTTAAGATACCGGTTACCAATGTCCTGTATTTAGGTGGTATGATCTTCGGGAAACCGCCGGTGATCTTTTCATAATCCATCAGGATAAAAACCAGATACAGCAACACTATGACAATCACCACCATACTCAATATAAAACTGAGCGAGCTGTTTAAAAATCCCCACAATTGAGGTGCTATCTTTTTGAGCATCTCTATGATGTTTGGGTTATTGATCAATTCATTAAAATTAATGTTGGAGAAAAAATCAACCAGGGCGTGTTGCCAACTTAACGGAAAAACACCGATGATATCAAGATTTTGCGTAAAATTCTGTATCAAAACGGACACCCTGCTGATTTCTCTGGTAATTTTAGGAGCAATCAATAGTATGATTCCTGTGAAACTTCCGAGAAATAGTACCAAAGTGGTAATAATGGATAGAATTCTGCTTTTAAATTTAAGCTTGTATTGAAAAAATTTTACCGCCGGATGTAGTAAATACGCTAATAACCATCCTACAAAAAAAGGAGTGAGGACTGCGCTTAATCTTCGGAATAAAAGTATGAGGATAATTATGATCGTCAGCCCAATTAGCAATCTGACAACCCTGTCAAATGTATATGGTGTTTTGGTGTTTTGCATACCATGAATTTATTATTGCTATAACTTAATCATTCCAGATTTCCCAGGCTGCCCTTGCCTGTCCGTAAAGCATCTCCAAACCATTCACCACAACACATCCCCGCTCTTTCCCTTTTTTGAGGAACAAAGTCTCTTCAGGTATATAAATCACATCATACAGAAGATGTCGGTCTGTCAGGAATTCATAAGGGATATCCGGGCATGCTTCTACATTTGGACTCATACCCAAGGGGGTAGTGTTGACTATTACCAGATGGTTTTGCATGATTTCACCGGTCAAATCTGCATAACCATAAATTGTTTCTGTAGGTTGTCGGGACACAAAATGTGTTTGCAGCCCTAATTGTCGCAAGCCGTAATCCACAGCTTTAGAAGCTCCTCCCGTTCCCAATATCAGTGCTTTTGTATGATGTGTTTGTAAATGAGAACGTATAGAATCCGAAAAACCTATGACATCGGAATTATAACCTTTGAGCTTGACACTTCCACTTTTTCCCCTTTTTTCTCTCATGAACTTAATCACATTCACCGCTCCAATAGCAGCAGCAGTATCATCTAACTCATCTAAGTACTGAATCACCTGCTGTTTGTAGGGAATGGTTACATTCAAACCACTCAGTTGACGCGCTTGAACCAGAGCCGGGAACTCACTTATATCATTCAAAGGATACAAATCATACTGTGCAGTCAACTCCTCATGCCGGAAGTAATCTGTAAAATAATCCCGGGAAAAAGACACCTGAAGTGGAAAACCTATAATACCAAAATACCTCATATTTTATTTCTTTTTTTGCGAAAATACCGATAAAGATAAATAGATCCGACCACAACTGTTATCGCTAACATTCCGTAACCAATCAAATGTGAATATTTAATAATGATGTCCTTTTGCTGGTGCAATACGACGCCCAGTATAGCCAAAATAACATTCCAAATACCGGCACCTAAAAAAGTATAAAAACTAAAAGCAAGCAAATTCATCCTCGCTAAACCTGCCGGAATAGAAATCAGCTGTCGGATAACCGTGATCAAACGCCCTATAAAAGTAGAAATATTACCGTGTTTTTGAAAATAAGCCTCTGCCTTTTTAATCTTGGCAGAGCTGAGTAACAGCATCTTACCCACCTTGGTGTCAGCTAATTTATACAACAAAGGGCGGCCCAACCACAATGCCAAAAAGTAGTTGACATATGCCCCAATCAATGCTCCTATAGTTCCAAACAGCACCACCAAATAAATATTCAAATGACTATCCTCTTTGCTGGCTATAAACGCTGCCGGCGGAATTACCACCTCAGACGGAAAAGGAATAAATGAACTTTCAACGGCCATCAGCAAAGTGATGGTGTAATAATTCATATGATCCTCATACCAATCAGCCACTCGCTGAACAATGGACGGCTTGGCAACAACGGTATCAGAAGAACTTTCAGCATAGGTAAAACTGCTTACACTAAAAATAAAAAAAAGAGAAAGGATGATGTTTTTTTTATTCATATGGAAGTTAAGTAGTTAGTAGTTGGTAGCTAGTAGTTAGAAAGTTATGGAAAGTTGCGGGGTACTGTCTTTGCTCTTTTGTCTTTATTCTTTGTTCTTCGTTTCCCCACATATCTCATTATATATTTTTTGCGCATCCAAATTTTCTTCCATCGCCTTTGCCAATGAAAGTTGTGCTGCATCTTCATTTTCTGCAAGATGATATGCAACTGCCATAAAGAGATGAATATTTTCCAACTCGTGATACTCATCATACTTTAACGCTTGTTGATAATACTCGATTGCCAAGCCAAATTCTTCTTGTTCCATAAAAATATTGGCGATGGCCATCAATGTGTCTGGTTGAGCGGGATTGAGCTCTATAGATTTCATATAAGCAAGCAAAGCCGCTGCAGTATCATCCAGGCCCATCAGCCCTTCAGCAAAATACACCCAAGCATCAGCATCATCATTTTTAACTTGAATAGCTTGCTGAATATAGTGTAAGCTTTCCTGAAAAAGATCTTGCTCCATCAAGCAGACAGTAATCCCAATCAAAGCATCATAATTATCCTTGTCTTTATCCAAAGCCTTTTGGTAAAAAGTGATGGCGTCCTGATACCTTTCCAATCTTTCATAACATTCACCGATATAAGGATAGGTTTGGCCACTATCTCCCGTCAGTTCTTCAAAAGCAAAAAACTCATCCAAAGCATCGTCGTATTGCTGCATTTGAAAGTGTGTGTGAGCCTTTTGCAGGCAAGTCAGTGAATCGTCCGGATTAATCACCCTGGCATACTCAAAAGCATCAAGCGCATGTTGAAACTTTTGGTGAGTAAAATAGATTTGCCCGAGATTAAACCACGCTTCACCGGCATAGGGATCTTTGGTGAGAATGTGATTGTAAGTACGAATGGCCTTTGCATGTTCATTAAGATGTTCATAACAAAAAGCTAACTCAAACAACAACTCTTCATTATCAGGATTGTGAGCCACACCACGCTTTAAGTATTGAAAAGCCGAATTAATGTCATAATCAGTAAGGAAAATATAAGCAATATCCAAACAAACCTGATCCACATCCTCACCTTCTTTCTCTATCAAGTGTTCACAAAGTCTGTGGGCTTCTTCCCTCCTTTCAAGCTTCCGAAGCGCTTCAATTTTCAGCAAATTCAACTCGTAATCATCTTGCATTCCCAATGATTCGAGGATGCTGTATGCCTTGTGGGTATCACCGGTGGCCAAATAAATTTTGGCCCTTTTGATCCTCAAAGCAAAATTATTGGGATGCAATTTCAATCCAAATTCTAAGGCTCCCGAGCTGTCTTTAGTTCGTCCGCTTCTCAAATAATAATCAACGATATCTTCAAGCTCTTCCACATCAAAATATCCTGACGTGCCGTCATGATTGGAAAGAAATGCTTCATAACGCTTTACCGATTCGTTGAAATCATCTTCAGGAGCAGAAAAGATACGTCTCATAAAGATTTTTTTGCAAAAATACGGTATTAATTACTATTAAATAAAAAACTTAGCTAAAAAGTTATTAACAAGAGCAAAGAACAAAGACAAATTAACGAAGAACGAGTTGATGAACTGTTCAACTGTTTGACTGTTTAATATTGAATGTGAATGTTGAATCGTCGAATTGTTGAACGGAGAACGATGAACAAACCAGACCCCGCACCCCGGAACTCGTAACTTCCCTAACTTCCATAACTTCCATACAACTACTAACTACTATCTACTAACTACTAAAAAAACTTCATTAACTTCTAAAAACCACTAACTACCAACTACTAACTACATTAATTTCGCCGTTTTTACTTAACTTTGCACATCTTTTAAAGAATATGATAAGGTGTTTTCTTACATTTTCAATGTTTCTTTTTTGTGCAATAGGATTTGCACAGGTAAGGTACCAGGTGCTGAAAGATACAACGGACAGCAATTCCATCGTGCATAAAGTACAGGAAATACCCGAAATTGAAGTCAGTTCCAAAAATCCATTATCCAACATCAAATCCAGTTCAGGCGGTGTTTTTATCGATGTCCCTAAATTAAAGAAGCTGCCTTCTATCCTGGGAGATTCAGATCCGTTTAAAGCTTTGCAATACATGGGCGGTATCTCGCAAGCAAGTGATGCCAGCGCCAATATTCACGTGAGAGGGGGAGAGAATGATCAGAATTTAATTTTGTTGAATGGATCTCCAGTTGAAAACCCCACCCATATTCTTGGTTTATTTTCAGTGTTTAATCCCGATTTAATCGATCAAATGCAATATCTTAAAGCAGGTATTCCTGCTGAATATGGTGGTCGACTATCCTCTGTAATTGATGTCAAAAATTTTGTTAATCCCCCACTTAACACTGAATTAAGTGGAAATATCGGGCTCATTGCATCCCGTTTATCTCTTAAATCCCATATTGGCAACCAACTTTCGTATTACGCCGCTGCACGCGCCAGTTATATCCAATATGTCGTTATGCCCCTGTTATTGAAATTGGGCGTTGACCCCCAATTGACACAAAATAGTTTTGAATATTACGATGTTAATGCTGGTTTTAACTATTATTTTGGTGCAGGCACTAAATTATCCGCACATTATTACAGAGGACAAGACATGATTCAAATAGCAGAATTATCTCAATTCTCTTTTGAAGGCAATTCTAGCCGATGGGGTAACCACGTGCTGGGGATGCAATTAAGCCATGTGTTCTCCAATCAATTTAGTATGTTGCACTATCTGAATTTTTCAGGTTTCGATTTAAACTCTACAATGAATTGGCTGGCCAATGATTATCGCATCAATACTGATAAAAAATCTTATAATTACAAAACTGACTTTATTTATTTGGCCGGAAAACATAATATCAAAACAGGCCTGGAGGCATCTTTCGAAAAACAACTGCCCATTACCATCAGAACCGAAAGCAATGATGGTTTACAAACAAATTTTCGATATAATCGATTCTTTTCCGGTGCCGTTTATTTACGTGATGAATGGGAAATGGGTCCCTTGCTCTTGAATGCGGGTGTCCGAACCTCTTTATACCATAAACTTCAAACTTATACTTCATCGGAAGATTCTGAACCAAGTGCAATTGATAAAGCAAAATCTTACTTTGGATTAGAACCTCGGTTATCGGGCCGTTTGATGTTAGATGATAAATCTTCTATTAAACTTTCTGCCGGCAAGCACTATCAATACAACAACAGAGTTCAGCTGATTAATTTCGGTTTACCCATTGAAATTTTTGTAGCAGCTTCATCTGTCACTCGACCCTCCTCGCTCTGGCATTTCTCCGGGGGATACTTCAGAAGCCTGTATAGCAACCATTGGGAAGTTAGTGCAGAAGCATATTACAAATCTTTTTCCAACTTATTGGAATACGGAGGAACCTTGAGCGATCTGTTTTCTGTGACAGCTATCGAGCAATTGATGTATGCCGGGAAAGGTTACGCTTACGGAACAGAACTCATGCTACGCAAAAATTTCGGAAAAATAGCCGGATGGATCAATTATACCTTAGGTTGGAACTACAGACAATTCGACGATATCAACGATGGAAAACGCTATTTGGCAAGCAATGACAGGAGACATGATCTATCTACAATAGTCATGTATAACATCACCCCTCAATGGAATGTAAGTGCTACCTTTGTATATGCCACCGGGAACAGATTAAATCTGCCCAGAAGTTGGTACATCATAGATGACAAAGTAGTGCTGGAATTCAGCGGTTATAACGCATTTAAAATGCCGGATTATCACCGATTGGACGTATCTTTAACCTACAAATTACCCCGGTGGCAAAACATAGATTCCGAATTGAATCTGTCCATTTATAATTTGTACAACAGGGCTAACCCCTTTGAAGTACACTACAGTACCAAAACAGAAGAAAACAACTATAATTATAAAATCGCTATGACTTATCTTACACCTATATTACCCTCTATCTCATGGACTTTTCATTTAAAATAAACATACACAATCCATACATCCTGTTGTTTGGGGTGTTGATTTTACTTACAGGATGTTATCCTGATATAGATTATACGTCAAAGGGTTACACGGAGAAAATAATCGTGGAAGGTAAAATTGAATCCGGTAAATATCCGCAAGTTTATCTGTCCTTGAATGTACCCTTGTCAGAATCAGTTGACAGCACGACCATCAGAGATAAAGTAATTCGGCATGCCAAAGTGACCGTCAGTGACGGAAATGTGGAGGAAATACTCACTTCAAAATGGGATGTGGAGCGTTTCCCTCCGTATGTTTATTTTGGAACAGAAATAAAGGGACAAACAGGAAAAACCTATTATTTAAAAGTGGAATATGGTGAGGAATACAGAGGAGAACATGCCATAAAATCACAGACCACCATCCCTCTGGATTTTCAAATAGACTCAGTCTATATTGAACCTGCCTCTGTTGACAGCTTACGCACGCTCTCAGTAGCGATCAATGTCGATAAGGACCGAAAGAATGCCTATCGTATTTACACCAGGAAAAGCAAAGATAAACGTTATATTGAAACCCCAATAGTTTTTAACAGTGATCTTAGCTTGGATGGTTTGCAAAAATTCACGCTGAGTCCGCTTCCTAATAAAAACGACTCGTCTTTTACAGAAGGAAAGTATTTTGCCGTAGGAGATGCTGTTGACATAAAAGTAATAGCAATCGATAGCACTACAACCCGGTTTTTTAAAGACCTGACCATGTTTTCCATTATAGCAGGTAATATTTCCATCAACGAGATCAAACCTTTAAGTTCTAATATTACTGAGCCCGGTTTTGGGATTTGGTATGGGTGTGCTGTGCAAACGAAAAGAATTATTATTCAATAGGGATTATCAACTTCACTTTTCCCCCTGTACTTTTTTCTTGATAAAAAAGTACCAAAAAATCAAGACTGTGCCTGCCTTGCTCAAAAAACTTGCGCTCAATTGTTTTTTGGCTCACCAGGCAAGGTCGATCCAAGAGGAGGGACGGTTTTTTCACAAAAAAAGGGAGCAAATGCTGCTCCCTCCTTTTACTGAAATTAATATTTAGCTTATCAATCGAAGTAGTTTTCCACTATTTCTTCGATTTTTTCAAACAATTCCTCAAATCCGGAATTCACATACTCCTCAAGTCTCATTTTTGAACCATCGCTTAATACGAAACGAGGCATTGCCTCATAGTATATGTATGTTTCGTAATATATATCTCCTTGATAATCCCATACCGGATATTCATATTCTATCTCTTCTACATAAAAATCCACACCGGCAAATTTCACATCGTCATCTGTAAAGTAACCATATCCCACGATGTATTGATTCATGATGGCAACTTCTTGTCCTGCAACAACTTCTTCTGATAACGATTCCCAATCTATATCATCCATTGCCTCTGCGAATCCCTTCACATCAGCTATACCGGCTTTAATAGCGATATTCATTACCTGGCAATTTATAGCAATTTTATCGACAACATCATCCGGGTCATCAGAATCATCAATATCTTCAAAACTAAATTTACCGGACGTTTCAGCAGCTAGTTTTATCAGAGATTTTGTGCCTTTTTTGAACGCATATTCCGCAGACATTTCTTTCTTATCATTACTAGCTTTTGCTTCCCAGCTAAAATCATCAATTTCAAGTTTTTGCTTCACCTCCTTAGGCATACCATCATCAAAATATTTTCCTGTAAATGAAGCCTTCAAAACAGTTTTACCATCAACCTTAATAGATAATTTAGCACTTGCAGGATAATATACTCCCTCATCATCATCATCATCACTATCAGGTATTAATATTTTAGATTCAGTGAATTCGAAAGAGATAAGACCATTGTTATCTTTATTTTCCATTGCTTCCGGTGATGCCGGCAATCGGAAAATGGCCTTATTTTCTAACTCCTGTTTCAAGTCAAATTCTTTAGTGTCAAAGTTATAAACATATTCACCGAACACGATACCTTCACCTTCATCGTGATCATCTTGAATGACTTTCATTTGTCTTTCCAATCCGGCAAGGACATTGGATTTACCATTTCGTATATCTGTGGCAATAGCACGTAGAGGTGCATACATTCGTCCATTTGGACCACCTTCAAAGGCTACCGCAAAATTTTCGATAGCATTTACGGCAGGTGTTTCTAACAAATCTTCCATATGCTCAACAAACTCAAGAGCATTGCCTTCAATTTTTTGTTTTTGTTGTTCAACGGGAAGAGGGGAAAATTCAAGCTTTTTATCTAAATCCAAATCTGGTTTAGGTTCGCAAGCATTAAAGGCCAACATTGCTGTTAGACCCAAGAACAAAAATAACGATTTCCTTTTCATACTAATTTAATTAATTTGGTGAATAAATCGGGTAAAAAATATTAAATATCAAATTCTAAAAATTTTCAATTGTACAGAAGATGCAAAACATCAAGAGAGTGTTACAATATGTCAAACAATTTTATAAAAGCAAGTCGGATTTTTTCAAAACCAAATACTTAAAATAATGAAGCTTTAGGGTTAAAAACCATCTTCCTGCTGCATAATGACCATGAATTATTCTCATACCACTTTTGAACCATTGCTTAGCAGCACTCCAGGTTGTATAACAGTCAAACTACCATCCGGATTCTCAGCCGATAAAATCATCCCTTCACTGTCTATTCCCCGCAGCTTTCTGGGCGGAAAGTTGGCTATGAAAAGTACTTGTTTGCCAATAAGATCAGCCGGATCAGGATAATACTCAGCAATACCGGAAAGGATGGTACGCCCCTTCAAACCATCATCAATGCGGAATTGCAACAATTTATCGGCTTTCGGTACTTTTTGACAATCCAGCACCGTACCTACCCGAATATCCATTTTCATAAATTCATCAAAACTAACATTTTCCTTAATGTCTTCGGGCTTCCAAGTAGCCAATTCATTGGACTTTTTTGTATCCAATAGTTTTTGAATTTGCGCTTCAATAACTTCATCTTCAATTTTTTCAAATAGAAGCTCCGGCTTTTTCAATTGTAAACCTTCTTCCAATAAGTCAATCCGACCTAATTCATCCCAGTCAAATGATTCTAAATTGAGTAAATCACGTAACTTTTTCGATGAGAACGGTAAGAAAGGCTCAAAAGCAATGGCCAAATTTGCTGCTATCTGCAAACTTAAATTGAGGATAGTTCCTACCCTGTTCATATCGGTTTTTGCCAACTTCCAGGGCTCGGTATCAGCTAAATATTTATTACCTATACGTGCCAAATTCATGGCCTCTTTCTGGGCTTCCCGGAATTTAAAATGATCGAGCAAATTTTCAACTTCAGCTTTTACATTTTTAAACTCATCCAAGGTTTGCTTGTCATAATCGGTCAATGCGCTTATTTTAGGTACTCTGCCTTCGAAGTATTTATGTGTCAACACCAAAGCCCGGTTGATAAAATTCCCGTAAATAGCTACCAATTCGTTATTGTTTCTTGCCTGAAAATCTTTCCAGGTGAAATCATTATCCTTGGTTTCCGGCGCATTAGCAGTCAGCACATAACGCAATACATCCTGTTTATCGGGGAATTCTTGCAAATATTCATGCAACCACACCGCCCAATTGCGGGAAGTCGATATCTTATCGCCCTCTAAATTCATAAACTCATTGGCAGGCACATTATCCGGCAAGATATAACTCCCCTCAGCCTTCAGCATTGCCGGAAAAACAATACAATGAAAAACAATATTGTCTTTTCCGATAAAGTGAAGCAAACGCGTGTCCTCATCTTTCCACCATTTTTCCCAATCATCGGGTAACAATTCTTTCGTGTTGGAGATATAGCCAATTGGGGCATCAAACCAAACATAAAGCACCTTACCCTCAGCACCTTCCACAGGAACGGGAATGCCCCAATCCAGGTCGCGACTGACGGCACGTGGTTGTAAGCCCATGTCTAACCAACTTTTGCACTGTCCGTACACATTGGGTTTCCACTCCTTATGTTCTTCCAAAATCCATTGACGTAGCCATGCTTCATGTTGATCCAGGGGCAAATACCAATGTTTGGTTTCGCGCTTTACCGGCACACTGCCACTGATGGTCGATTGTGGGTTGATCAAATCATCCGGACTCAATGATGTACCGCAAGATTCGCACTGATCGCCATAAGCATGCTCATTGCCGCAATGTGGGCATTTGCCGGTGATATAGCGATCGGCCAAAAACTGTTGCGCCTTTTCATCATAGTACTGTTCTGAACTTTTTTCAATGAAACCGCCTTTGTCATAAATAGTTTTAAATATTTCCGAAGCCAGTACCCGGTGAGTGGAAGAGGTTGTGCGAGAGTATATGTCAAAAGAAATCCCAAAAGTTTCAAAAGATTTCTTTATCATATCATGATACCGATCGACAATATCTTGCGGAGTAACCCCTTCTTTCCTCGCCGTTAACGTAATAGGAACCCCATGTTCGTCCGATCCTCCGATAAATAAAACATCCTCACCTTTCAAACGAAGGTAACGCACGTAAATATCGGCCGGAACATAAACACCTGCCAAATGCCCTATGTGAATGGGACCATTGGCATAAGGAAGAGCAGTTGTAACGGTAGTACGCTTAAAATTCTTCATATGATTATATGCTTTTTTAACAAACGACAAAAATACAAAAAATTCAGTTAAACAGCTTCTAAAGGCATGGTTAATTCAAATTGAAATATGTATTTATATTTCATGTGATGTAGTTTCATACCCGTTCATACAAACAAAACACTAAATACTCATTGGTTAATGTTGTCTAAATATCTTGCATTATGCTACCATGCTTAGGGGATATATCTTCAGAAAAACATTAAAAATTTCTAATTATTGAGGCTTTTTGGCTAAAACATTTGCGAATAAGATTGAATCACCGTATATTTATGCCGTGATTTTTTCATAGTATTAGATTTAAGGTTAACAAAAAAGGATTGGGTTGTCGTGAGACAACCCATCTTGTTTTTATAAAGAGATGTTCATTAAATAAATTCAAATTTAAGAGTAGGCTTGATGAATATTTACTTCTGAAACAGCCCCTAATTTTGCTTCTTTTTTTATGGTATCTCGTATTTTTTCAATTCTTTCTTGAGCGCGTTGCTTTGATTATTAGTTACTTGGTCCATTAACATCCAGAAAGCAATTCCATGATTCATTTCACGGGTATGGCACAACTCGTGTAAAATCACGTAATCTATCAAATGCATGGGCAATAACATCAAGTAAAACGACAAATTAATATTCCGTTTTTGTGAACAACTCCCCCATCTCGTTTTACTGGATTGTATTTTTACATCCAACACCTTGAAATTATACTGTTTAGCCAACTCAAAAACACGTTGCGTCAACACCCTTTTGGCTTCCTTTTTTAAAAAATGATTGATTCCTTCCCAGCATGCTTCCTGAACTTCATCTGACAACATGTCTACGTCCCGAGGCACTTCAATGCTCAATACTTTATCTTGAAGAGAAAAGAACAAATCTTGTCGGTTTGCAGATACAACTTTAACAGAAAAGGTAAGCGTCTGAATGTTATTATCAGGAGTGATTTGTAGTTTTAATTTCTTTTTCTGAATTTTTTGCTGCTTCCTGAAGATTTCGTTCTTCTTTGAAAGAATAAAATCTATCACATAAGATTTGCTAACATGATGCGGCATGCTAACTTTCAGGCCGTCCGATTTAATTTTAACCGAAACACGTTTAGCCCTCTTATTGCGAATAAATTCAATCTTTCCGAAATCTTTCAACTCCTGCATACAAAACAAATTTGCAGCAAAAGTAGCACATTTATCAACGAATAACGACATTTATGCTTAACTTTGCTGACAAATATTTTCAGATATGATTGAAGCTATCAACATTCACAAGAGTTTCGATGAATTGCACGTACTAAAAGGTGTCAATCTCAAAGTTGAACAAGGAGAAATAGTAGCTGTTGTCGGTCCCAGCGGAGCCGGAAAAACAACCCTATTGCAAATTCTTGGTACCATAGACAATCCCGATCAAGGATTAGTTCTGATTGACGGACAAGATGTCAGTCACTTGAACGAAAAGCAACAATCAACATTCAGAAATCTCCATTTAGGCTTTATCTTTCAGTTTCACCAACTACTTCCGGAATTTACGGCACTTGAGAATGTGATGATACCGGCATTAATAGCTGGGAAAGACTCAAAAAGTGCCGCTCAAAGGGCAAAAGAACTGTTAGAGCACCTACAATTAAGTGACAGATTAGAGCATAAGCCATCCGAACTATCTGGTGGAGAAAAACAAAGAGTTGCGGTCGCACGGGCATTAGTCAACAATCCGAAAATCATTTTGGCTGACGAACCTTCAGGGAGCCTGGACACCAAAAACAAAAAAGAATTGCATCAGTTGCTGTTTGATTTACGTGCTCAATTCGGTTTAACAATCATCATTGTTACACACGATGAAGCATTAGCAACTTTATCTGACAGGAAAATTGAAATGAAGGATGGTATGATTTTGTAGCCCCGCCGGGAATCGAACCCGAATCTAAAGTTTAGGAAACTTCCATTCTATCCATTGAACTACAGGGCCTCCTCCTCTTATTACTTAATATGTAAAGCGTTGCAAAAGTACAATAAATATGGCAAAATCCAAAAATAAATACTTCGTAGTCTGGGAAGGCAAGCAACCGGGCATTTATACTTCATGGGAAACATGCAAGGAACAGGTGCATGGTTGTCCCGAAGCCAAGTATAAAGGATTTGTGACCGAAGCTGAGGCCCGGGAAGCTTTTAATTCATCCTATTGGGATTACGTGGGTAAGAATGCAAAAAAAGTAGTACCCAACGAAGCTTTGATTGCGGAATACGGCAAGCCTAATTTAGAAAGCATTTCCGTTGATGCAGCTTGCAGCGGCAACCCTGGTATTATGGAATATCAGGGTGTAGATACCCGTACCGGACAATTGATATTCCGTCAGGGACCTTATGAAGACGGCACCAATAATATCGGTGAATTTTTAGCAATCGTACACGCTTTGGCATTACTTAAACAAAAGAATTTAGCTACACCCGTCTATTCTGACAGTCGAACAGCTCTTGCCTGGCTACGTAATAAAAAAACCAAATCACAACTACAACCCACCCCTCTCAATGCCAAACTGTTTGAACTAATTGCCCGTGCCGAGCAGTGGTTAGCCGAAAACGACTACCCTAACAAGGTATTGAAATGGCATACGGAAGCCTGGGGCGAGATACCGGCGGATTTTGGAAGAAAGTAATAGCGGCATTTTATAAGTGCCCGCCTGCTGCGTTACTTTCGATATTCGGACTCAGTCACATACTTCAAGTATGCTCCTTCGCCCTCAATCTTAGTGCCTTGCATTCGGACACTTCTAAAACACCTTTGCTGTTGAATATTTGTTTTGAGATAGCCCACATATGCTCATTCTTTTTTCTTCATAAATTTCCTCACTACGGGAATACTGCTCAACGGCAAATCTTTTTTTACAAGATAAATTACGAATATTGCCAATAAGAGCGTTTTAATCGCCAGATTTAACGCCACAAATGGTGTTTTTACAAAAAGACTAACGGCATACAAGGTCAAAGCTAATGCTGTATATGACGCAATAGATTTTAAATCGTACTGAATGGGCATGTATTTTTGCCCGTAAAAATAAGATAAAAGCATCATCACAAAGTAACAGGCAAAGGAAACCCAGGCGGATGCCATATAACTGAATATGGGAACAAAAATAATATTGCCGGTAATGGTGATGACAGCGCCGGCTAAGGCAAACCAGGCACCATACATAGTTTTATCTATCAGCTTATACCACAGCGAAAGATTGAAAAACACGCCCTGAAAAATATAGGAAAAAAGTATAATGGGGATGATGCGCAAACCTGCCCAATAATCACTGTGTAGGATATATTTGAAAATATCCAGGTAAAACATCATTCCTAAAAATATCAACAAGGAAAAGATGATGAAAAACTTCATGGCATCCGCATAAGCTGCTTTGCTGTTTTTATCTTTGTATTGCGCAAAAATAAAAGGCTCATAAGCATAACGGAAAGCCTGTGTGAACATCATCATCACCATGGATATCTTGAAACAAGCCGAATAAATCCCTAATTCAGATTTGGCCAAGACCGGATCTTCAATTAAAAACGGAAAAATAATCTTATCCAGGGTTTGGTTCATGATACCTGCAATGCCAAGTATCAATAAAGGCAAAGAATAGCGTAAAATCTGTTTCAGCAAAGGGAAATCAAATTCGAATCTGGCTTTGAAAACTTCCGGCAATAATGCAAGTGTTACTACAACAGTCTGAATTACATTGGCAACAAACACATAGCCAACACCGTAGTTCGGATTATAAAACCATGCGATGGATGCCGGGGCTTTTTCATGAATTATGGGGCAAAGTACTAGAAAGAATATGTTAAAGGCGATGTTGGTAAAAATCATCAATAGCTTTAAAGCTGCAAATTTGATAGGACGGGAACTAAAGCGTAAATATGCAAAGGGGATGGAACCGAAAGCATCCATCGCAACCACAACACCTAACATGGCAATGTATTCAGGATGACTAGCATAACCCAACACATTGGCAATGGGTTGCGCAAAGATTACGCACAGTATGGCAAAAATCAAGGAAGTTGTACCGACAGAGATTAAAGTATTTCCATATACTTTATCTGCAATCTCATTGTGCTTATTAGCAAAACGAAAAAAACCAGTCTCCATGCCATAGGTCAGTATTACCAACAAAAGGGCAGTCCATGCATATAAATTAGCAACCACACCATAATCGGCAGAACCCGTCAATACATAAGTATATAGTGGTACCAGTAACCAATTCAGGAATTTACCCAAAATGCTGCTAACGCCATAAATTGCCGTTTCCTTCGCTAAGTTTTGCATTTGATTTCTTGCCATTCCAGAAAAGATTAGCTCTTTTTTCTAAATTTATCCAGGAACTTATCCACAAATTTAATCCCTGCAGAAGGTTCTAAATCTTCCGGAGAAAGATATCCACCTTCCATCAAATACTCAACAGCTTGCTCAACATCCTCCTCTCTGACTTTTAATTTTGCACCACCTATGGCACTGGGTACATACAAACGATTGAATATCTCATCTTGTGTAAAACAAGCTATGTCGAGTGACTCAAGATACATTTTAACAAGCTCAAGCTCTGAATTACTATGGAAAGTTCTAATGGTTACTAATTTACTCATGTTTGTTTTTATTCATTTTGTTTATGCTTTATACGAAATTTCGTATTTTTTTCAAATGCTCATAAGCTTCATTCACTGCCCTGAATTTTTCAGTAGCTGACTTTTTAATGTCTTCTCCCAGATTGGCCACTTTATCAGGATGAAACTTCATAGCCATCCTGCGATACGCCTTTTTAATATCGTTGTTGGATGCTGAAGGTTCAATTTCCAAAGCCTTGTATGCCCAATTTACATCTACATGCTTCATGTAAGGTGCTTTCAACGACTCAAATTCGGCATTACTAATATTAAAAATGGCGGAAATCCTCCGAATGACCAATAATTCAGCTTCATTCACATGACCATCGGCATAAGCAACATCAAACAGAAAACGCACCAATTGCAGCTTAGCTGAATGATTCATATAGCGGTTGATTTGCTGAGCAACCTCCATCTCATTGATTGATTGATCTAAAATTTTCTTCAACATCTGAAGCGCTTCTAATGCGCCTTCTTCTCCAAAATTGGCAACTAAAAAACGTTTGACAACATTCAATTCGGAGCGTTGTACCTTGCCGTCCGCTTTCATGACACAGGCCATCATCACCAACAAACTCGCTTTAAAGTCTTGCTCTGTGGTGCGTGTATAAATTTGCTTTTTTTTGGTAGAGCTGCCTCCGATAGCGGAACCCAGGGCAAAACCAAGAATAGCTCCTATGGGGCCACCCAACGCCCAACCTATGCCCCCGCCTATCCATTTCAGAAAGTTACTCATATCAACTAGCTATTTCAATAATAAAACTTAGACTCACAAAGATAAACTAAAAAACAACCTAATTTCTATCTTTTCATTTTATTACTTAATTTTGTCATCTGTAATTTATTTTAGAAACTTAAAAAAATAATCAATATGCAATCACACTTAAAAGCACTCCTGGCTTGCTTGATTTTTTCCCAAACTCTCTGGGCATACGAGATTTCAGAAGATTCCGTTCAATTGAAAGAATTTGTCGTTACCGGAACCAAATTCGAAACATCAAGAGAATTAATCCCCTTATCTGTCTCACAAATCAATGAAACCGAAATCAAGAGAAGTGGGCATTATAATGCACTATCAATCGTCGGCACATATGTTCCCGGTGTGTTTATTACTGAACGTAATATTTTAGGCTTTGGTGTTTCAACCGGGGGTTCAGGCATCATCAATATGCGGGGAGTAGGCAATTCACCAAACACACAGGTATTGGTATTAATTGACGGCCACCCGCAATATCAAGGAATATTTGCTCATCCTCTACCGGATGCTTACGTGGCTTCAGATGTAGAAAAAATTGAAGTCATCCGAGGACCAGCTTCTGTTTTATATGGTTCCAATGCCATGGCCGGAGCCATCAACTTCATCACAAAAAAACAACGTAAAGAAGGACTTTCTGTATCAGCACAAGCAGCCTACGGTTCATACAATACACAAAAATATGCCGGTACTATCGGATATAACAAAAATAATTTCAGCATTTTCGCTTCAGGCAATCACGACCGCACCGATGGTATTCGTCCCGGTACAGATTTTAAAATCAGCAATGGATACATCAAAGCCGGATACCGATTCAATCCGCATTGGTCAGTAACGGCGGATGCTAATATAGCTAAGTTCTTTGCCAATGATAGTGGACCTGTGCACAATCCCGCACATTTTGATGTGGATATTTTGCGTGGAAAAGCTGCTTTGTCGGTTGACAATCGTTACGGGAAACTGAACGGCTCTTTTAAATTCTACCATAATTTTGGAAAGCACATATTGTCGGACGGTTTTCAATCAACAGATCAAAACTCAGGTTTGATGCTGTATCAGACTTATATGATAAGTGATGATACAAAAATTACTGCCGGAATGGATGCTAAAATGTTCGGCGGAACAGCCAATTCAGGGATGGCAGCAAACAAACTCAATTTAGTGACTGAACTGGCGGGCTACGTTTTAGCTTATCAAAAAATCTTTAAAATTGTTGATTTAAACGGTGGGTTACGTTTTGAACACCATTCTGTTTATGGTAACGAGTGGGTACCTATGGCAGGTGCATCTGTTCAGGCAAGCCCGACTACCAATTTCAAAACATCCGTATCCAAAGGATTCCGTAGTCCGACCGTCATGGAGCTCTATCTTTACGCTCCCAACCCTGATTTGAAACCGGAAAGCATGATGAATTACGAACTTGGTTGGATGCAATCGTACCTGAATCACAAGCTGCGCACAGAATTGACTTTGTTCCTGGTGGACGGTAAAAATATGATAGAAGTTGATAGGAATACCATGCCTCCCATACGACGAAATACAGGAAAGTTCAGAAACAAAGGAATCGAATTCTCCACGAGTTACAACATAAACAAACAATGGCAAGCTTCAGCTAACTATACTTTTCTCGACGTAAAAAAACCAATTTTGGCTGCGCCTCGTCATCAGGTCAATTTCAACTTGAACTACCAGTATAAATTCTTGAATGTAAATGCGAATTTACGGCACATTCACAAATTACATGTGTCTGTGAATCCTGAAAAAACTCAAAACTACACCCTTCTAAACATGCGAATTTCAGCTAAACTACTGAAACAATTGGAATTGTTTGCTTCCGCACACAATATTCTCAACCAGCAATATGAAATTAACTATGGATACCCCATGCCCGGCATTAACTTCCACGGCGGACTCAATTTCAACCTATAAAATGCAAACTATTCAAACATGAAACGCATTTTCTTAATTGGTTATATGGGTTCGGGCAAGACTGCCATGGGCAGGATGCTGGCAAATCATCTTGGCCTGGAGTTTATCGATTTGGATGCTTATATTGAAAACAAATACAAACTGACGATCGCCCGGATATTTGAGCAAAAAGGAGAAACGGAATTTCGTAAGATGGAAAGAAAGTGTTTGCATGAAGTGGGTGATTTTGAAAACATGGTGATTGGGACAGGGGGTGGAACACCTTGTTTTTTTGATAATATGGGGTTTATGAACCGCAGCGGAGACACTATTTATCTCAAACTCACTGCGGAGCATTTGGCTGCCAGACTGGCAACGACCAAAACAGGAGTCAGACCCATCCTTCAGAATAAATCAGGAGATGAATTATTACAATTCATCAAAGACGGTCTGAAACATCGGGAGCCTTACTATCATCAGGCAAAACACATTATCGAAGGAAATGACAAAGAAATCGAAAACCAACTGATCCAATTCAATTTTTAAACCTGTCTTGTTAATAACTTTTTTCTGATTATCTCCCTCTATTTTGGGCAAAAGTCCTTATCTTTATCCGTCAAATTTTACCTTTTGCACGGGTGTTTAATCTTCTTTAATTCATCTGATTATACCAATCCTTCCGGAAAAAGGTTTCCTATATATCAATAAAATGGAGCATAATCAATCAAAATCTTTCGTCCATCTACATGTGCACTCACATTATTCAATCCTTGATGGCATGTCAACCATACCCGGTTTGATTGAAAAGTCCATTGAACAAGGCGTAAACGCCATTGCTCTTACCGATCATGGAAATATGTTCGGTATCAAAGAGTTTTACAATTACGCCAGCGAAAAAAACCAACCGATCAACAATGAGATTGACACCTTACAAAAGCAACTGGTAAAAAACGAGCTTACCGACGAAGAAAAAGAAAACATCCAAGCTCAAATTTCTACCTTAGAAAAAAAACGTTTCAAGCCCATTTTAGGCTGTGAAGCTTATGTGGCAAAACGCAGTCGTTTTCTCAAAGAGACCACAGAAGATCGCAGTGGCTACCATTTGGTGCTGTTGGCAAAAAATATAAAAGGCTATAAGAACCTATGTAAATTAGTGTCATTGGGACACCTGGAAGGGTTTTATTATCGTCCACGCATTGACCATGCATTATTAGAACAATATAGCGAAGGTATCATTGCTTCTTCGGCCTGCTTAGGCGGAGAAATACATAGTAAGATCGAAACCGGAGATTTAGAAGAGGCCGAGAAAGCCATTTATTGGTACAAAAAAGTTTTTGGTGATGATTTTTACCTGGAATTGCAATTGCATCAGACGGATAAGCCAAATGCGGATACAGAAGTCTATGAAAAGCAAAAACGACAGAATGAAATACTCATCCAATTAGCCCGAAAGACCAACACGAAACTATTGGCAACCAATGATGTGCACTTTATTGAAGAAGAACACGGTGAAGGTCACGAAAGATTAATTTGCCTGAGTACCGGCAAGGATTTGGACGATCCCACCCGCATGCGTTATAGCAAACAGGAATACCTGAAATCTCCCGAACAAATGTGGGCCATCTTCGGAGATATTCCGGAAGCACTTGAAAACTCCCTTGAAATCGCCGATAAAGTAGAGTTTTACAGTATAGATTCCGACCCGATGATGCCGATTTTTCCTATACCTGAAGATTTTGCAACTGAAGAGGAATATCAGCAAAAATATAGCGAAGAGATACTACGTAAAGAATTTGCTGAAAATTTTGACAGACTTGGTGGTTATGAAGAAATTATTCGGGTGAAATTAGATGCAGATTATCTTCGCAAGATTACCCTTGACGGTGCTGTAAAACGCTACGGAGAAGATTTAAGTGAAGAAATTTTAGAACGTATAGATTTTGAGTTGAACGTAGTCAAAGACATGGGTTATCCTGGATACTTTCTGATTGTTCAGGATTTTATCAATGAAGCCCGTAAAATGGGTGTGTCAGTCGGACCGGGACGTGGTTCAGCTGCGGGATCAGTGGTTGCTTATTGCTTGAGAATTACGGATATTGACCCTTTGAAATACGATTTGCTGTTTGAGCGCTTCCTAAATCCTGATCGTATCTCTATGCCGGATATTGACATTGATTTCGATGACGACGGTCGCGGACAGGTTTTGCGGTATGTTAAAGAAAAATACGGAAGAGAAAGGGTGGCTCATATCATCACCTTCGGAACGATGGCAACAAAATCTGCCATCAAAGACGTAGCACGTGTACAAAAGCTGCCTTTACCGGAAGCGGAACGCCTGACCAAATTGATTCCTGACAGGTTTCCGGACGATACAACCAGCAAAGGTATGAAAGTGAATATTGCCAACAGTGTCAAATTCGTTCCTGAATTACAGATTGCACGAAATTCTTCCGATTCAAATTTGTCAGACACACTGAAATATGCGGAAATGCTCGAAGGAACTGTGAGACAGACGGGCGTTCATGCTTGTGGCGTTATCATCGGTGCCGACGATCTGATCAATCTCGTTCCGCTAAGCACCGCCATCGACAAAGAAACCAATGAAGAAATCCTGGTTACCCAGTACGAGGGTTCAGTCATTGAACAAATCGGTTTGATTAAAATGGATTTCTTAGGATTAAAGACCTTATCCATTATCAGGGAAACTTTATCCAATATTAAAAAAACACACAATATTGATATTGATATTGATGCCATTCCAATCGATGACAAAAAAACTTTTGAACTTTTCAGCAAAGGAAATACGATAGGTACCTTTCAGTTTGAATCAAGCGGTATGCAGAAATACCTCAAAGAACTTCAGCCTACTCAATTTGAAGATTTAATAGCCATGAATGCGCTGTACAGACCGGGTCCAATGCAGTACATCCCGCGTTTTATCAACCGCAAACATGGTCGTGAACAAATTGAATATCTTTTCCCTATTATGGAGAAAAGACTGAAAGACACTTATGGCATCACTGTTTACCAAGAACAGGTGATGTTGCTCAGTCGTGATTTAGCCGGATTTACCCGGGGAGAGTCTGACGCACTTCGCAAAGCCATGGGTAAGAAAAAAGCTGATGAAATGGCTGAAATGGAAGCTAAATTCATGGAAGGTTGCAAAAAGAATGGTTTCGGCCCGGATGAAAAGCTTCAACAAATCTGGGCTGACTGGTCAGAATTTGCCAAATATGCCTTCAATAAATCTCACGCTACCTGTTATTCACAGATCGCTTACCAAACGGCTTATCTGAAAGCCCATTATCCCGCTGAATTCCTAGCGGCAAACTTAACCCGCAACAAAGACGATATTGCTGAAGTCAGAAAGTTTATGGACGAGTGCCGCAATATGGGTATGAATGTGCTCGGACCCGCCGTAAATGAAAGTGATTTAAATTTTACAGTTACACCCGATGGCAATATTCGTTTCGGATTAGGGGGCATCAAAGGTGTTGGTGAAGGAGCAGTAGAAGCCATTATTACAGAAAGAAAAGCCAACGGCCCATTCAAAAGTTTCTTCGACTTCATTGAACGTGTGAACCTGACATCATGCAATAAAAAAACCATAGAAAGTTTGGTTTATGCTGGTGCCTTCGACGAATTTACAGATATCAGAAGAGAACAATTCTTTGTTGAAAACGACAAGGGTGAAATAGTTATTGAGAGCATCATGCGTTATGGAAATAAATACCAGGCCGATCAGGCTGCCAATCAAATTTCCCTTTTTGGTGACTTTGACGCAATTGAGATCGTTAAACCTGAAATTCCATATGCACCCGATTGGTCGCCTTTGGAAAAACTAAACAAAGAGCGCGAATACATTGGCATGTATCTTTCAGCACATCCTTTGGATGACTACGAATTCGAAATCAATCACATCAGCAACACCACTACTCAAGATTTAAAAGATCTGATGCCTTTGATGGGCAAACAGTTTAAAATTGGTGGTATGGTTACAGCCATCCGATCCGGCACCACCAAAACGGGTAATCCCTATGGAATTTTTACCTTGGAAGATTATGAGGGTGCTTTCGAGTTTCCTTTGTTCGGCAATAACTATATAGAGTTTAGCAAGTACATGATTAAAGATCTATACCTGTTGATTTCGGGTACAGTGCAGAGAAAAGGTGCTGACTACGGCAACAACAGAGATATAGACCCAAACGCACCGGTTGTTCCGGAAGTAAAAATTCAGAAAATTGATATCATGAACGGCCTAAAAGATAAACTGATCAAATCTTTGACGATTTCCTTCCCTATCGAAGAGCTGGATGAATCCTTAGCCATAGATTTAAGTGAGATGATCATCCGTAACAAAGGAAGCGTAGACGTTTACTTCAACGTCATAGACCTATCTTCCCAAAGCAAGGTGAAATTATTTGCCCGCCAACATAGAACTACCATAAACAAAGAGTTTTATAAATTTCTTAAGACTAACAAAGAAGCAGGGAAAATTGATTTTCATGTGGAATTAAATTAAATAGAATATTTCAATAACGGCATCAACTAAATCAATTCGTTTTTATTTCATATCCTGATTATTTTCTCTTAATTTTGCACATGAAAAATTTAAATAATATCAAAAAATTAACTGTTTAAAATAAAAAAAATGGCATTAGAATTCACAGATGACAACATTAAGGGTATTGTTAATTCCGGAAAACCGGTAGTTATTGACTTCTGGGCAGAATGGTGCGGCCCCTGCCGAATGGTTGGACCCAGCATCGAAGAACTTTCAAAAGAATATGAAGGAAAAGTTCAAATCGGCAAAATGAATGTTGACGATCACGTAGATACTCCCATTGAATATGGCATTCGGAATATACCGACCGTATTATTTATAAAAGATGGACAAGTAGTTGACAAGCAAGTCGGAGCAGTTCCTAAAGCTGTATTAGAAGAAAAAGTAAAAGCGCTGTTGTAATATAACTGTTATAATTTTAGATAAAAATCCTTGACCAAAGCAGTGAACTCATTTGAATACTGATGTCTGTTCTCAGACTCAACAGTCAAAGTAGAAACTTGCACCTCTCTCTCTAAAAATCCAAATTCCAACAACAATCTCTTGGCTACTGCTCCAGGTTTAGGATGTATATAAACAGACTGATAGCAAAATAATCCTGATTCATAGGCATGTTCCATACATTTCAAACCCTCATTGACAGGAAGAATAAAACAAATTCTTCCTGTTTTTTTTACCATTTGCGCAGCATATGATAACCATTGTTGATGTGTCTGTGAATTAGCATGCCTCGCCATTGCCCTGGCTTGATCAGGAGTTTTTAGGGAGGACACAAAAAAAGGGGGATTAGAAACGATCAAATCGTACTTCCGGGTGCTTTTTGCTGCATATACTTCCAAAGACTGATGATAAACCTCGATTCTATCGTTCCATTTAGACGCATTTACATTGATTTGTGCTTGCTTTACTGCTCCTGCATCTGTATCAATAGCATCTATATACGCTTCGGTACGTTGTGCCAACATCAATGCAATCAATCCACTGCCCGTTCCAATATCCAATATATTTTGTTCTGATTTTAAAACCGGAGCCCATGCACCTAGCAACACACCGTCTATACCGACTTTCATCGCACACAGATCGTGATATACGGTAAATTGCTTGAATCGGAAATATGGATTGGGCATGACTATCTTCTTGCGGGTGGTCTTCCGGTTTCTTTAGGTTGTTGGGAAGGAGAAACGCCAGGTCTCGAATTTCTGTTTTGTGAAGGAGAAGGGTTAGCTTGTGGAACTGCTGACCTCCTTTCCGGCAATACAGACCGGGTTGGATTTGCGGGCTGAGCAGATTTTGGTACAGCTTGTCTGTCTGCTCTCTCTGAGGGTTGAACTACGCGTCTTTGAGGAGTTGAGCGCCCCGCTTTTTCCAAAGGAGTTGCTATCCGTCTTTGAATTGCCTCAGAACGCTGATTACCGGCAGGGACTGTTCGGCGCTGCAAGGTTCCCGTTTGAGGCAAATTATGTTGAAAAGAAGAACTTCCGGACGGATAGCGGTCGTATTTTTTTTCTTGCAAGCGATTGTATTGATCCCGTGTCAGAACTTGTTTAACCTCTGCATCCTTGTTCTTCACACGCTCAAGGGCTTGACTTCTTGAGTTTGAAACCTGTCGCTCCCGCGCATGACGAAGATTTATTTCATAAATAGCCTGAGTTTGCTCTTTGTTGAGATTTAATTCTTGTTGCATTTTTTGCGTTTGCATCACAGCTTCTTGTTCAGGTGTACGTGTAGGTGTCGCAGGATTATTCTGAGCTAAATCATTAGCATTCAGCATAAAACTGAAAAGAAGAAGCGAAAAAGTACAAAAGAATTTCATTCGTAAGCCAATAAAAATGCAAGGGCACAATGCATCAATCATTATGCCAAAAAATTTCTATGGTTGAAACCTATTTGCTCATCTCCCTGAGTTTGATGTTCATTAAAACCTTTTTAGTGTGCAAGGAGAAGTCTCCGGACAACATCCATCCGAAATAGCCTGTATCTTTTTTTAATATATCCGACACTTTCTGGCCTTTATATTTGCCGAAGTTAAATACTTCATGACCGTTTTCATCATATATGAATCTTCCTGCAAAATCTACGTTGTTGCTCTGGGTCGTGTATTTTGACAAGCCTTCTACCGTAGTTGGCAAATCCTGATAAAGTTCCAGCTGTGCTTTTAGAATTTCGTAAGTTGCCATGGTGTCGACAGTAGCATCATGAGCACCCGTCAGTTCTTTGTTGCAATAAAATTGATATGCGGCAGACAGATTTCTGGGTTCTTTTTTATGGAAAACGACCTGCACATCAATAAATTTTCTTTTAGATAAATCAATATCGACCTCTGCACGCAATAACTCCTCGGCCAGCAATGGAATATCGAAACGATTGGAGTTATAGCCGGCAAGATCGCAACCTTCAAAATCTCTGGCTATCTCATTTGCCACATGTTTAAATAACGGAGCCATAGCCACATCATCATTGGTAATATTATGTATGGCAGTTGCCTGTGCCGGGATAGGAATTCCCGGATTAATTAAAAAGCTTTTCGACTCTTCCTTTCCGTTGGGATAAACCTTGTGATACGCAATTTGCACAATACGATCATTCACTATATCAATACCGGTAGTTTCAAGGTCAAAGAAAATCAAGGGATTTTTTAATTCAAGTTTCATATTGCAGATGTTAAAATTTCGTTGAAAATATCTTTAGATCAGCTAAAGAAAGGGGTAAAAGATAAGGTGTCAAAAAGAAAAAGCAGAAGAAACAAAATCTGCTCTCCTGCTTATCATGTAGAGAATCACAATATTAATCATTCAAAAGCATTGGCATCAAGAGCATCAAAATTTCTTCATTTTCTTTGTTTTCAAAGGGAAGAATAATGGCTGCACGTGAAGAATCAATCAATCCAATAATTACTTCATCTGATGGGATATTGTTGAGAATTTCGATAAGAAAAACAGACTTAAATCCTATTCTTATACCTTTTTCAGCGAACTGACAATCGATGGTTTCTTCCGCTGATATGGAAAAATCAATATCCTGAGCTGACATAACAATCTTATTGTCGGCAATATCCAATTTCACAAGATTATTCGCTTGATTGGAGAATACAGAAACACGCCTCAGGGCATTCAATAAGGAGAGCCTGTCCACAATCACCTTATAAGGACTTTCCTGAGGAATGACAGCATTGTAATTTGGAAATTTTCCTTCTACCTGACGACAAATCATGGTATAGTTAGAAAGCTGAAAATGAGCATTTTTCCTGTCAAATCTCACTACCACATCTCCGCTTTCTTTAGGCAGGATACTTTTGAGCATGTTTGCCGGTTTTTTCGGCAACACAAAACTGGCACCTTCTGTCTCATCAGTCAACTTGACATCAGTATAGTTTGTTTTGTAACGAACAAGTTTGTGTGCATCTGTCGCAACTAGAGTCAAACTATCCTGTGCAATGTCGAAATAAACACCATTCATTATCGGGCGTAATTCATCATCGGCAGCACTGAATAAAGTTTTATTAATGCCCGCTTCCAGAGTCTCAACCGGAAGGGTCATTTCCTGCGCATCAGCTTCAATCTCCGGCAAGAGCGGATATTCATCCCCATTTTGGCCGATAAAATTATAGAAACCATTGGCGGAAGTAATAACCATTGCTAAGTTTGAATCATTGATATCAAACGTTAGAGGTTGATCGGAAAACTCGCGCAAAGTTTCAAGCAACAGGCGCGATGCCACCGCCACCTTTCCGGATCCTTCAACTTCTTCAACCTCCATATGGGTGATTAAAGTAGTCTCCATATCCGTTGCGGTCATGGTCAGTTGATTTCCATTTAAATCAAATAAAAAATTGTCAAGTATCTGCCAGGTGTTTTTTGCATTGATAACGCGACTGATAGCTTGCAAGTGACTTAGTAAGACAGTACTGTTTGCTACAAATTTCATACGTTTAAATATTATTCTTTTTATCTTCTGTGCCAATACTCAATCTGCCAGAGG